>Ga0209035_10000649_pt1 | contig 13648 bp, 16 predicted proteins | sample MarorgKNORR_S2LV_6_FD_188220 | JGI IMG/M metagenome (GOLD analysis project Ga0209035, IMG submission 188220) | Marine microbial communities from the Southern Atlantic Ocean, analyzing organic carbon cycling - AAIW_A/KNORR_S2/LV (SPAdes) (version 2) | ecosystem: Environmental > Aquatic > Marine...
TCTCAACATCCTCATGGATCTTGGTACGACGTTTTTGGTCTTCACGTTCAAATTGGAGTAATTCATTGTCGTCGATGTAAGCAGGTCGCATATGTGCAATTAAGCGAACTTCGACAATTACGTCACGTGCAATATAGCGATAAACACCACTTGTATCGAGAACTTCAACACTCATTTTGTTCGTACCAATAAGGCGGCCACGGACCCATTCTGTCGCACCTTTGGACAAGGAACGCGCATCGAGAAGAACTTCGACCAAATCATCACGTCTCATGCCAGCACGTCGGTCGAGAAGTGGACCGGTTAGCACATCTTCGCATACTTCGGGCTTACCGAGGGCCTCCCAAATTGAGAGTGCCCATTCAGGGAGGTCTGGTGAATCATCAGGCATCGGAATCGAACTGCCCAATCCTTGCTTGCTCTTGAACCGATGGGTTGTCGCAAGCCCCTTGTTTGAAGAGGGATGGACTCCGCCGCAGGGATGAGGGGAACGCATGGTTTCAGTCGCTTGGCGCAACATTCCAACCGTGTTGACCGTTGAAGAGCTCCTCGATAAGGCGTTCAGTAAGGCGAAGAAGGCAGGGGATGCCGTTGTCGACAAAGATCGCACTTTCCGAACTCGAAAGCAAATGACCCGAATGGTCGGTTCAGCGGGTGATTCCCTATCCTCGACTCTCCTTCTATGGGTTCGGCGTTGGCCGAGCCTGGATAAGATGTCTCGATTCGATGTGGCCATGGTCGAAGCCGCGGTGGGTTGTGATTACTACCGACAGAGTTTGGGTGCATGTCAATGGGCTGCCCAGAAATGTGTTGAAATATCGCAGCAAAATGCAAAGAAATTGCGTAGAATGGTCAACCTTCCACCTATGCATGAGTCGCGTAGAGAAGCGTATGGGCGTATTTGCAGCATCATGGGCCGAATCGAGAAGAATCTCGATTTCCTTCGTGATGCACGGGATACACTCAGATCTCTCCCTATGATTGATTCAACTGAACCCTGTCTAGTGGTTGCGGGTGCACCCAATGTGGGGAAATCAGCCCTCATTGCATCGATGTCAAGTGGCAAGCCAGAGATTGCAGCTTATCCATTTACTACTCGGAAGTTACACGTGGGACATTTCGTTGATAGGCGTATCAAATACCAACTCGTCGACACTCCAGGGCTTTTGGATAGACCCATGGAGGAACGCAACCAAATCGAGATGCAGGCGATTGCAGCATTGGAGCACGTCGGTGACCTTTGTCTATTTTTGATGGATCCTTCAGAAACCGGAGGGACCAGTTTAGAAGTGCAGACAAATTTGCTGAATGAGGTCGCTGGTTTGTTACCTCAAACCCCATTGATTGTCATCGATGGAAAGGGTGACCTCATCGAGGATATTGATGCCGAAGAATGGGTCGAAGTTTGCAAGATGGAGGCGGCATTGGAAGGGGACCCTGAAGGCCCGATTCCAGAAATTCGAAATCCAGCAACAGGCCACCTTGTCATCAGTGCAACAGAACCAGCCGGTATCGAACGGTTGCGATACGAAATCATCGAAAGGATAGGGGAAATGCGTGAAACTGACCCGCTCATCCTGCCTGAAAACTGGCACATTCGTGACGATTCGGTTTGAATCAAATCGTGGTAATGTGCCCACATCGGACACAGTAGACCTTACGTTCCGAGATTGAAGATTCCAATCCACTGACATCAATGCCAGCCCCACATCCACTGCAGCAGAACCCACTCATGCTCTACCCTACCCACATTCGGTTCTTGAAAGCCACGCACTGGCTCAGTCCTTGCGAATCTTTCCCACCATTGGGAATGCCATGTGCATTCCAGATACACATAAACCGATTCCAGCCAGTGCGAGAATGACTTCAACCCAGGTTGCGAGATGTACAGACCATTCTGTCGTGACGGCATTGTCTTGGAGTTCAATGGCACCAGTATCCCCTCCAGTCACAAAGCGTACACTGCCCGGTTCTAGATTGTGCGAAATCACTCCTTCATGATTAGGGCCACCTGCGAGGAATACGTAATCGGAAGATGTACAATTGGTCAATCCAGTATCACCTGGTGGACAGGATTCAGCATACTTTGCATCGACAATTCCAATCCATGCTTCATCATCTAATTCCATTGAGATATCTAATTGAACATCCAGTAAAAAGAATGCAGCAGGTACATCGAGGTCTGCCTCAGACATCCCCGTTGCGCACTCCGATTGAGTCCCTACACAAGGAAGGGCTGGAATTTCATCGTCAATGACCCCTGACGCGAAACCAAAGAATGAGACCAGTACCAATAGCAAGCACAGAGAGCCTGTGGCAAATGGAAGCAAGGACATGATTCTTACCATCATTGTCATTCTACCCCCTACCTCTACGCCATTAATTGCAACACCAAAGCGCCAACCATGATCGCTGGAGCGATATAGAGTAGAATATTCCATCTTTTTTGTTGCCGTTGTCGACTGTCGTATTCGTCTGAACATTCCGAGTCACCACACACAGGTGGTTCCCTTTTCAGTGCAACCGGGCAGTGGCAAATGGCACAATGGCGATGAGGGGCTACGTAAGCACTCGAACTCGCAGATTTAGGTAAACCGGTTTTCCCACCTTTTCGCTTTTTTTCTCCAGCCTTGGAAATCTCGGCATTGGCACGAATTTGGTCAGCGAGTTTCTGCTTGTTCGCCATATCTCTCAACCTACCTCGACGCGTGTCCCAATGAAGGGTTTACCGGCCAATGCGTCTGCCATCCGTTCCATTTCCCGACCATCAAGTACTGCCAAGGGTAAATCATTGTCAATTGCCGCTTGAACACCAATCGGATCGATGACGGCTGAACCACCAGCTTTCCCATGAATGGGTGGGCCAACGATTTCTTGTAATTCCACAAGGGTCATAGATTCTATAGGTCGGGCTCCTGAATCCGTTCTTGGGTCTGATGAATAGACGTGTGAAACATTTGTGGCAATCAAACATCTGGCCGCTTTGGCTTCAATAGCCAACCTGATTGCGACATTGTCAGTGGTATGTCCTGGCTTTGTTCCACCCATGACGACCACTTTATGCGCCTCAAGACCTCTGGCTGCAGATACAACATCTGAGGGGATACCTGCACAAACATCGAGATTGGCACCCCGCAGTATTTGGGCGACAATAGCGGCGTTCAATCGAGTTGCTGCGATCCCGATTTCATCTAGCGCAGCGACATTATCGAGAATAGGTTTGGCTAGCTCAATCGCTTCTCTGGCCGGGGCACCCCCTCCTACAACGATTCCAATCGGTGTATCGCATGCCGAAAGAAGGTCGGCGAGCGAAGAAAGCCACGCATGCCTTTCATCCACTTCAGGGCGCAGTAAACTGCCGCCAAGTGCGAGGACCAGAGGGGCTGCCATCATGGTACTCGCATAGGTGACGATTCATGACACCTTCCCTCTCGGGCGGCTACGCCGCCGGAAGGATTGATGAGGGCCGAGCCGACGCCAAGGGCGAGGAAGCGCAATGTCCGAGGATCTTGAGATGCAGCAGCGCCGCCTCAGGGCAAAGAATGCGCTGGATGATTTGAGCAATATGCGTGGCATGGGCACAGAACTTGTGACTGTGATTATCCCACCCGATCGAGCCATCCACGATGTGCGCCAGCAATTGTCCCAAGAACTGGGTCAAGCATCGAATATCAAATCTAAGCAAACCAAGAAACACGTATCCGATGCGATTGAATCCGCAATATCCTCAATCAACAACATGAAGGCAACCCCTGAAAATGGAATCGCTCTCTTCACTGGGCATGTTATTGTAGGCAATAACAAAACAAGGATGACCACGATTGTCATCGATGAGCCCCCCGAACCCTTCCGATCTTTTCGCTATCGATGCGATAGCACGTTTGAGGTCACACAATTGGAAGACATGCTGATCGACAAAACTTGTTACGGGATTTTTGTCATAGATCGGGGGGAGGCTGCTTATGGGGTGGCCAGCGGGAAATCCGTTCATTGTCAAGAAGAAATACAATCCAACATCATGGGTAAACACCGTCAAGGTGGGCAATCTGCACAACGTTTCGAGAGATTGATTGAAGAGCACGCACACAAATTTTTCAAGCGGACAGCCGAGCATGCAAGTAGTTACTGGCTTGGGATGATTGACAATATGGAGGGTATTATCATTGGTGGTCCAGGTGGGACCAAGGATCAAGTGTTGAAGGGTGAATTCTTCCATCATGAAATTGCCAAACTTGTTCGAAAACCTACCTTTGATGTTGGCTACTCCAATGAATCTGGGTTGCGTGAATTGGTTCAGAGAGCCGGTGGCTTGATGCATGAAATCGAGTTGGACGCTGAGCGACAATTGGTCGACCAATTTTTAGCTGAAATCATGCAACAGCATCCCAAAGCCACCTATGGTGAGATGATGGTTAGAAGCGCCCTTGAACAAGGGGCTGTCGACACCCTCCTACTTTCAGAAGGATTGCGAAAGATCCGTCAAGCATACACCTGTCGCCAATGTCAGCATGGTTGGCAGATTACAGCAGAACGGCTTGTTGAAATCCCGCCCTGCCCTTCGTGTAATGCAGCATCCGATCAAATTAGAGAGGATCCGGAGAATACAATTTCACTTATGGATGAACTGACCCTGATGGCTGGCCACTCTTCCAGTAAAGTCAAACTGATTTCTATGGATACCGAAGAAGGTGCGACCCTGATGGAGGCCTTTGCTGGTCTAGCAGCATTGCTGCGCTACCCGTGGAGTTGATTGTATGCAGGCACTGATTGATGCAGTTCTTCCATCTTTGGAACAAGCCATGACTTCGGTTGGAGTTCAAGGTGAGTTTTGGAAAAAAATGCTTTCGCGTTCTAAAGAAGCCAGTCAAGGAGATCTCGCACTACCTTGCTTTCCATTTGCCAAGCAGTTGGGCTGCTCACCGGATGAGGTTGCTCAGAAAATTGCCAATACATTGGAACTCGACATGGGTAAAGCCGTTGCAGTTGGGCCTTACGTCAATATTCGGGCTTCCATGGATTGGCTGGCTACACAACTGGTGAACAAACCAGAGTCCAAAGGTTCAATCTTGATTGAACATACTTCTGCTAATCCCAACGGACCCTTCCATGTCGGGCGTGCAAGAAATGCGATTCTTGGGGACACCTTTGTTCGTATGTATCGTGCGGCTGGTTATGAAGTGACAGCTGAGTACTATGTCGATGACATGGGTAAACAGGTTGGGATTCTCTGTTGGGCTTTGGAGAACCTCGAAGAGGACCAAGTTCAGAATCTTCTGGCTGAAGGAGAAATCCCAATCGAAGAGTCACCACATTCAGCAAAAGCAGACCATGCACGCGTTCTTTGGTACCAAGCAGCAAATTTGTTGAAGGCAAAAGATTCGATTGTTGATACAGGTGTCACGGATTTGGTTCAAAAGAGTGAGGAAGCAGATGCGGATATTCTCTCCAGATTCGAAGCGGCATATCAACCGATTCTCGATGGGATGTTGGAGACATTGGGACGCATGGGCATCACATTTGATTCATTCACCAAGGAATCGAAATTCATTGTCGATGGCAGTGTCGAAATTTTGATGGATCAATTACAATCATCTGAACTTCATGGTGTGGCTGAAAATGGAGCCCATTACCTTGAGTTGGAGAGTAAGGGCGTGAAGGGGAAATCGACTCAATTCTATTACCGCCGCGGAGATGGAAGTAGCCTTTACGCGACTCGAGATCTGGCTTATCACCAACACAAATGGACCCGTTCCGTTCGTTTGTTGAACATTCTTGGCGAGGATCATAAATTGCAATCAAAACAAGTTGGTATTGCTTTGGAGGAATTGAACATCCAACCACCAGAGGCGGTATTCTATGCCTTCACTAAATTGGCAGATGGGAAAATGAGTACAAGACGTGGAAATGTCGTCTATATGGATGATTTATTGGACGAGGCTCAAACACGTGCGTTGGAGACTGTAAAAGAAATCCGTGCTGATTTACCTGCTGAAAAATTAACGGCGATTGCAGAAGCTGTTGGCGTAAGCGCCACCCGCTTCAATATTGCAAAAATCTCACCTGACAAGGGCATCACATTCCGCTGGGCTGACGCTCTCAGCCTTGAAGCCGATAGTGCACCATTCATCATGTACAGCCATGCGAGAGCCTGCTCGATTCAGCGTAAGGCTGGCGAGGTTGACCTTTCCGTGGGCCTCAATACATCTGAATTATCAGGTACAGCCGCAGATTTGGTTCGAAGAATGGCTTACATGAAAGATGAATTACAATCCGCGATAGATTCTTCGGCTCCACACAATTTCTGTGCTTGGCTGAGTGCTTTGGCAGTGGATTACAATCGATTCTATCGTGATAATTATGTTATTGAAGAGGGCGTTGTTAACGTGCAGAACCTCATCATCAGTGAATTGGCACGTGACCATCTAAGACGTGGTTGCGAAGCGGTGGGGATTATTCCTATCGAGGAAATGTGATTCAATGAGCTCGGTATGTGCTTTTTCGCTCATTTTTTTCATTGGATCTTACCTATTGTATCGATTTTTCACGAAAACACCTGTGCCTCCTGACTTTGAATTAGAGGCGATTATCGCAGCACCCCTTCCTCAAGAACCTCTGCTTGACGATGACAATGCAGATGAGCATGCAGTAGAGTTTGCGGATACACTTTCAGCATTGAAAACAGGAGACGTTGAAACTTCAGATTATGAGCAGTCTGAATTTGCCGACATCATCGATGAGGAAGAGGTGGAAAAGGCTGAGTCTAATCAGGCGGTACTCGGATTCATTGTTTTCATCCTTTGGATTATTTTCGAGATAATGGCAAACGGATTGTAATCATCATCATTCTTCTTCGAGGATATCTTCGACGGTTTCACCAGCCCCAAATATTGATGCGATGATGGCAGAAATCCAACCGACCATGCAATCACTCAGCGATGTCCTCTGCGATTGAATCGAATTTCTTTCGTTGGATTGTCCGTCGTTCACGATCTTTGTCATCTAACCATGCTTCTCTTGAAGACATTCTTGAGGTCATTCCTGCTGATGTGGATTGCGCCCGCATCCCCACCAGACCCTTGTAGGCCTGTTCGTAACTTTCAGCACGTTTGTTCCAGTTGGCAGATGGCCATCCACAGTCCCACCGACTGGGGTCGTAGGCATTCTGTTCAATCCAAACACCGCATCTTGGGAAATAGCATCGAGCCTTGTCTTCATCACCCTCGACCCAAAATGACAATTCATCACAAACCGGACAATTTTTCCGATCGAAGGCTGCGAGTTCCAAAGAACCCTCTTCTCCAACAAAATCAATTTCCCAAGCGACAATACTGCCGGTAACCACATCTGTGGCACCGGCCTTGGCCAAGAAAGCGCGCATCACGTCCCATGCATCTTGCTCGGTAGAGAAAACGCCCAATTGTGTTTTTTCGCCACCAGGTGTGGCCACGACCGGGACGAAAACTTGCTTCAACGCCTCCTCCATGCAACCCCGTCCTCTGAGAGGACGGATGAAGTCATCGCTGTCTTACAGGTTGGCAAGCGCTTCTGCTATACGCTCGGGTGTTGCCGCACGAATCATGGTTTTTCCTTCACCATTAGAGAAAATTCCCACACAGGGTAGGATATCAATTGCGGCTGCAAAAAGAGGGAATGCGGCAAAGAATTCGCTCGCTTTTTGTTTGTCTATCCAATGATTGGGGACTTCCAATGGTTGTTCATTCAGTGTGGCTTCCAATTCGATACAGTGCAAACAATCCTCAGCGGTAACAATCACAACACCGAGTTCTGCTGACACGACCTCTGGCCACCCCATGTTCTAGGGCTACCGGGCGCATGTTCTTAGCGTGGTCGCCGTACGACAAGGCATGGTAAACGTCGGCGATGATGCCCCTGACTTCAGTCTACTCGATCAGAACAACAACCCTGTTAGCGGTTCAGACTTCAAAGGACAGAAAGTGATACTCGCATTCTTCCCTGCTGCGTTTACAGGAATCTGTACCACAGAGATGTGCACATTTGAGGAAAGCGTATCTCGATTGAACGATTCAAATGCAGTGGTCTTGGGCATTTGTGTTGATGCGCGTTTCTCCAATGCTGCCTTTGCTGAGAAGAATGGATTGACGTTCCCCATCCTATCTGATTACATGCGTTCCACAGTAGAAGCGTACGGTGTTGCCTTGCACGACTTCGCTGGAATGCCTGGATACACAGCCAGTGAGCGTGCTGTATTCATCGTCGATGAGAACGGCGATGTAATGTGGAAATGGGTTGGTGAAAACCCCGGGGTCCAGCCTGATTACGAAGCGGTTCTAGCGGTAGTTGGCGCCTGATTAGAAGGCCATTCCTTCGGGCCATGTCCGCTCGACCACAGCCAAACCACCATTGTGTGGCATCGGTGCTTGCGGCTTCTCAATTCTAATTTTGACACCGGCGACATTGAGGTGCCCCGAGACGGTGCCGATAATCAGATCGCACAATGTTTCCATCATCTTAACCGAATCCCCTCGTGTGACGATATCATGAATCGTTGTCTGGAGAAATCCATAGTCAACACTCGTGGCGATTTCATCATCACTTGCAGGTTCCTTGAGAACGACCCAAATGCTGACGACAAAGGGTTGATCTTTCTCTCGCTCATAATCATAAACGCCATGCTTCCCTTTAACTTTGTAATTCTCAACAGCAACAATCGTACTCATGTTACCACCTCATTCGTCTCTTTCGTGAACCCAGATTAGATGGTATCCGAATTCTGTTTTGACAAACCGATCTACTTCATTTAGGGGTTGTTCAAAGCAGGCTACGCTGAATAGTCGAACCATTTGCCGTTCGTGGAACCAACCGAGATCTCCTCCTTTTTGGCCACTGGGGCAAGAGCTGTGTTTCTTTGCTGCTTTTTGGAATGTCTTCAGTGGTTTCCTCGCACTTTGAATTTCTTCAAGCAAACGGATGGCATCAGATTTCTGACGCAACAATATGTGGCTGGCATGCGCTCTACGAATAGCCATTGCATCATCCCCAAGCCAACCATGCAGCGTATGAACCATAGATGATTCCACTGACGGCTAGAGATTCTTCATTGAAGCGATCCATATCGTCGTGGAAGGTATGGTATTCCCAAGAACCCGAGCCGTAGCAGACGATTGCACGCCCCCGCTCATCTCCATCTTGCTGTTGGATATCGTAGACGAATGGCCCGTGGTCAGAATTGTAGGGCATCCCATCGCTGGCACCCTTTGCCCCATCAAGGGTTTGCGTGTTAATCGTATATTTCGTGGCCAAACCGTGGGGGTTTTCTTGTTTGAACTGGTCAACAATTTGGTTGATGTAGTTCATGTCACGGGCATCATTGCCAAACATCCACAGACTATTGCCACGGGTCTCTAGGTCGATATCCACATGATTCATATCGAGGTTGATGTATAGGCGCAGGTTTTCTTGCAGTTGGCCCATATAGGATGCAACGTAGGCTTTGGAACCATGCAATCCTTCCTCTTCCCCGCCCCATGTGCAGAACTTCATGGTGTAATACGGCTCTCCTTTACTCTCAGCCATGTTGGCAAATTGCCGAGCTAATTCCAATACCGATGCCGAACCTGAGGTGTCATCGACAGCGCCGGGGCCATTGTAGACCGTATCGTGATGTCCACCGAAGATGATCAGTTCGTCGGTTTTCCCAGGCAAGATGCCACAAGGAGCTTTGACATCCCGCTCACCCTGATTGTCGACATTCACAATCATTCGAATACGGCCATCCCCGTTGACGACATCATCTCGAATTTGTTCACCAACTTGATCGCTGACCATCATGAAAGGGATACCTGGTGGGAGACTCTCAAACTGACTGGTATCGACTGACTTGAAGTAGGGTACACACCGTCCATCTTCACCTGGAATTTTACAGTTATTAGGTGGATTTTCCCCGCCAGTTGAATCCCATGTGACCAGAATCAAACCATACAAATCGTTCTGCTGAGCCTTGATTAGAAGTTGTGTGTTGCTGGAGACTCCACCTTGTCCAAATACCAACCCAATACTCGCAGAGGCATTTTCCCATACTCCATCATCACTAGCATTTCCTAAATCAACTACAGGAATCTGATCTTGATACTGGTAATCAGCTGAACCAGAATATCCTTGGAGAACAAAGTCCATTCGGTGAGTGAATACAGTTTCTTGACTGCCTATATCAGTGAGAGCGCATGGGGGGAAACCAATGAATCCCGGCATACATATCGATATTTGCGGCTCTTCCTGAATCTCAAACATAGGGACTGCAAATGAATTCGGTTCAATGGCCAATCCAAAATCAGAGAAGTTGTCCAAATTGGATTGCGCAGCGGCGTGTTCCGAAGCAGAACCACTCATCCTCCCTTGCCATTCAGAATCACCCAATGCAACCAAACCTTCAGCAAAGGCACGCGCCTGAGCAGAATCGAAATCGATGAGTTCCCCCTCGAACTCATCTTCAGAAAACCAACCTACAATCGTATCTCCAAACAGAATTGCGGTAATGCTACCCCCTACGATCAGCATCGCAACCACGGCAATCACTGGAACAGTTGCCCAAGGAACCCGCTCTTGGAACATTTCCAATCGCCCTGCTGGTGCGGTGGATTGCGCCGATTTGTCATTCCAAATTAGTGCGGCAATCCGTTCGTCCTTTGTTCGTGGGACACTAATACCACGTTCCTTTAGCAAGTTTCCTAGTTCAACGTGAGTTTGGTCTTCATATTCCACCTGAACCACTCCTTACAGTTAGTCATGCAACGTCGTCATTCTTCAAGGCACGGGTCTATTGTACCTCTTCACCAGTCCAGCGCCTTCCAAGTGAGTGTTCGATATCCATTTGGTCGAGAATTCGGGCTACTACAAAGTCGACTAGGTCTTCAATACCTTGTGGATTATGGTAAAATCCAGGGCTTGCAGGAAGTACCACAACACCCCAGTTAGATAGTTTAGTCATATTTTCTAGATGAATAGTCGCATAGGGTGACTCACGTGGAACTACAATGAGTGGGCGACGTTCCTTGAGGGCAACGAGTGCTGAACGTGTGACCAAGTTATCAGATATCCCGGCTGCGATTTTGCTAATCGTAGTCCCACTGGCAGGACAGACAACATAGTGATCAATTTTGGCAGAACCCGAAGCAGAACGTGCAGCGAGGTTGTCATTGTCCTCTAGCGAAACACCTGGGATGTTTGCTAAGTCTGAAGCTTTCAGCCCTAATTCAAGATCGAGATTGATGCCCCCTTCACGTGTAACGATGAGAAGAACATCCCACTTGGCATCAGACAGTGCACGCAGTAAACGTTCAGCGTACAGTGCGCCAGAAGCGCCGGTAATCGCAACAACTGCCTCTGGCATCACTCATGCCTCAAGCAATTCCTTCTTGAATGCTTGTTAGGAACCGTGACAGTACCGGCATCGCCGACTCAAATACTTCAGGTTCACCGCCCCATGCAACACGAAGGTGATCTTTCAGATCTACATGGAACATGCCTCCAGGCGTTGCGAGTAGCCCCAATGGCTTACCATATTCAGCCATCGCCTGTATCGCATCAGTTCCAATTGAAAACGCGCCAAAGATGCCGAATGGTGGTGGCGTCCATTCAATTCCATGTATGTTTAATACTTCGATCAATTTTGGTAAATTCTTCTCACGCGCCACCCAAATGGCGGCGAGTGCCTCATCTAAACGGGGGAATACTGCGCCGGCAATCGATACAGAAGGTGCGCTGGCCATACCCTGCATATTTTGGAAGGCATGCTTGGCATTCTGAATGAATGTTGGAGCCCCAATCATCCATCCAAATCGAAGTGGACCAAGACCATAAGTCTTGGTCAATGAGTTCACAGATATCACATTTTCAGAGCGCAAATACATTGGTCTATAGAATTCGGTTCCCTTTGCAGCATCTAGGTACACTTCATCTGATACAATGTTGACCCCTGCTTTCGTTGTGACCTCCACCAACCAATCTTGGTCATCTTCTGAAATCATCTCTCCAGTGGGGTTCATGACTGGTGTGAATACAATCACACTAACCTTCGGAAGAATATCTAACACCTCGCCACGATTCAGCATCCATGGTCCTGTATTTGGCCCACGATGGAAAGGAATAACCTCACATCCTAGTAATCGCGCACATTGTGAAACGACAGCGAATGATGGCATCTCTACACCAACAACCCGGGGTCCACCTTCAGGGAGTGCTGCCAGTATTGCCAAGGAAATCGATTGGCAAGCCCCATGTGCAATACAGACTTGATTCAACTCTACACCATAGCGCTGCGCCACCCATTGAGCTGGATCTATACCATTTCCCCAGAACCCCAGCAGTTTTTCGGGTTCCAAGTTATCGAAATCCCACGTGTGGGAAAATCCGGATTGTGAAAGATCATGCGGGCGATTTTCCTGTAAACGGGGGACATACCAAGATAGGTAATCTACAGGTGGGATCCCATCGCCACTAACCGGGCCCCCAAGCCGCGGTTCCATCTAAATCACCGTCGATTTATCTTAGCCAATAATCTTAGCATTTCTAGATAAATCCAGACGACAGTAACCAAAAGGCCGAAGACTGCTCTCCATTCCAAACTCTTTGGCGCTCCATTTTCAACTCCACGTTCTATGAAATCAAAATCGGCCGCCAAACAAAGAGCGCCCAATCCGATTACGAGCAAAGAGAACCCAATGCCAATGGGTCCACTTCCATGGATGTAAGGGATCTGGGGCCCACCAACCAATGCGAAAATTAGGGTGAGCATGTACACTAAGAAAACTGCAGACATGGCACTGTAAACTGCGATGCGGAAATTATCAGTAACGGCGATAATTCCCATTCTGTAAATCACCAACATGCCTCCAAATACAGCAGCTGTCAACATGAATGCCTGAATTGCAATCCCTGGGTATGATAACTCAAATAGTGTGGTAATTCCACCAAGGAAAAGACCTTGCAACGCCGCATATGTCAGAACCGCAACGGGATTCTCTGCCAATCCGGTAAACAGCATCACAAAGAAGAATATGATGCCGGCAACCCATCCTACAACACTTAGCAAGAATGCTAATTCCGCATTTCCAGTGACAAATAAGCCGAAAACAGACATGCCGCTAATCACCATTACGAAGAACGTAATCAGTCCTTTTTCGGCAACACCCTCAATGGTCATCTTGTCTTGTACTAGATCTTGTATCGTGAAAACGGAATCATTCAGAGCAGGGTTACTTGTACGGTACATGCAACTATGCAGAACTTGGTGGTTCTCAAGGCTTCGCTTTGTTTCGATTGAGACTTTCAGACATTACAGATAGCAAGGATTCAATCAAATCATCACCCGATATGTTATATCCCAATCGATCCAAAGATGTGGTTGTTCCAGCACTGAGTCCACAACCATCCAATGTCTCGACACGCCCTTTCGGTGTCGCATAGTTGATGGTGAACCCATGCCTCGAAACCCAGCGCATAAAAGCCAATCCTACAGACCCTACTTTAGCATCTGCAACCCACACACCTTGCATTCTCTCATCTGTATCGGAATCGATTCCAAGTGGTGCGAGGGCTGAAACCGTCCATTGTTCCAATTTCGAGGTAATGCGCTTGACATTCGCTTCTCCCTCCAAGTCCCATTTGAAAA
>Ga0209035_10000650_pt1 | contig 13641 bp, 10 predicted proteins | sample MarorgKNORR_S2LV_6_FD_188220 | JGI IMG/M metagenome (GOLD analysis project Ga0209035, IMG submission 188220) | Marine microbial communities from the Southern Atlantic Ocean, analyzing organic carbon cycling - AAIW_A/KNORR_S2/LV (SPAdes) (version 2) | ecosystem: Environmental > Aquatic > Marine...
GCAGTTAATCAGGCGGACGCGGTGGTGGATGCCAGTGACAATTTTACTACTAGGTTTGATATAAATCGCAGCTGTATCAAAAGTGCAAAACCCCTGATATCTGGTGCCGCTATTCGCATGGAAGGGCAGGTCGCTGTTTTTGATAGTCGCAATGCTGATAGTCCTTGCTATCAATGTCTTTACCAAGAAGAAAAAGACGATGATTTGAGTTGTGCTAACAATGGGGTCATGGCTCCCCTTGTCGGAATAATAGGATCTATGCAAGCAATGGAAACCATTAAAGTACTCAGCGGTATAGGCACAACTCTCATGGGAAGACTACTGCTATTGGATGCCACTAACATGGAATGGCGAGAAATGTACTTGCCGCGGGACCCGAAATGTGGGGCATGTGGCGCGAATTAAGGCTATTATTGCGATTAGCTTTCCAAACCATACCTTTCAAAACATCCATCTTCTCGCTATTATGCGGGCCCTTATCAAGTCTAGGCAGTAGTAGTGCTAGAACTATGAAAGACACGGCAACAGTCAAGCAAGACGAAGTTCGATTATCATTCGATGATTTCGAGTTGCAGGAAGCTTTGAGAAAGGCGATTTCTAAACTTGGGTTTGAATATTGCACGGCAATTCAATCACAAAGTTTAGTGCATACACTTGCAGGCCATGATGTAACAGGCAGAGCCCAAACTGGAACTGGCAAAACAGCAGCTTTTCTGATCACTATTATTAATGATCTTCTGACTAATCCTATAGAAGATGAAAGATTTCTTGCTGAACCTCGTGCTTTGGTTGTTGCACCTACTCGTGAGCTCGCAATCCAAATAGCCAACGATGCGAGACTGCTTACTGAATTTTGCGGACTCCACACAGTGACTTTGGTGGGTGGTGAAGATTATACTAAGCAGAACGTGGCACTAGATAAGCAGCCAGTTGATATCGTTGTGGCGACGCCAGGCAGGCTTCTGGATTTTGTCAGCAATGCTAATCTTGATCTTGGCTTCATCGAATTGTTAGTCCTGGATGAAGCAGACAGAATGTTAGATATGGGTTTTATTCCCCAAGTAAGACAAGTCGTTTCCAGAACGCCAAAAAAAGATTGTCGTCAAACCCTGTTATTCAGTGCCACTTTTACACCAGAAATCATCGAACTGGCCGATCGTTGGGCGATGAATCCGCTCATGATTGAAGTCGAGCCAGAGAAGGTGGCTGCCGATGCGGTAGATCAAATCGTTTACTTGGTAACTACAGCAAATAAGTACAACTTACTGTTTAATATTATTTCTGAGCCAAGTGCAATCAAAGTTATGGTGTTTAGCAATCGTCGTGATCAAGTTCGTAAACTTGCGGATAATTTATATCGCAATGGGATAAACTGTGGAGTATTGTCTGGAGAGATTCCACAGAACAAACGCATACGAACCCTTGATGCATTCAAAGCTGGAAAATTACAAGTATTGGTCGCAACCGATGTGGCTGGAAGAGGCTTGCATATCGATGATGTGACTCACGTGATAAATTACACTTTACCCGAAGAAGCAGAAGACTATGTGCATCGAATTGGCCGCACAGGTCGGGCTGGAGCTATCGGTACTTCAGTCAGTTTTGCCTGCGAAGAAGATTCTTTTCTACTGCCAGCAATTGAAGAGAAGTTAGGGAATAAGCTAGATTGTTCGCATCCAGTTGAATACCTGCTGGAAAAAGCGCCAGGTTATACTAGGGATTCACGCTTTAAGCCGAAAGGCTCCCCACCACCTCGAGGACGAAAACCCTCCCGCTCAAGAAGTTAATTTGAGTTCTTAATAGCACCCGCAGCTTCTAGTGCTGAAGCATAATCTGCTGATTTTCGATGCTGCGATACTAAGTCTAGGAAATTACTGCCGTCAGAGAGAGCAACATTGATATCTCTTCCGCCTTCTTTATAAATCACGATAAAACGTTCGAATAACTCTGCTGTCATGCCGCGATAGGCTCGAAGTAAAACATTGTAGTCTGTTGGCATTCCTGTGGGGGGTTCTGCGTCTAGAAAAGTTTTCAATCGCTCGTCAGACCATTCTTCATCTCTTGTCGCGATCTGTGTGCGGTCTGCACCGCGTCTCTTTCCTTCCTTCATGGTATTATTTTTTCCCTAAGTAGTTGGTTCACTTGGCCAGGGTTGGCCTTACCCTGTGATAGTTTCATCGCTTGCCCGACAAGGAATGCAATAACCTGATCTTTGCCTTCCTTTAGTTGTTGAACTTGGTCTGGGTTGTTAGCTATAACTTCATCTACTAATTTTTCAATCGCTCCAGAATCGGTTACTTGTTTTAAGCCTTTTTTCGCAATGATGATATCGACACTGTCATCATCATCGATCATGGTTTCAAAAACCATTTTCGCGATTCTTCCAGAAATCGTGTCATCTAAGATTCGACTAAGTAAGTTACCGAGACGTTCAGCTTGAATTGATGAATCAGATATATCCAGGTCATTTTTATTCAATAAAGCTGAAAGATCGCCAGTAACCCAATTAGCAGCGAGTTTTGGGTCGCCGCAGCCTTTGGCTACTTCTTCGAAGTATTCTGCCATTTCTCTTGTTGCAGTAAGCACACCAGCATCATAGTTGTTCAAATTGTATTCCTTGCTGAAGCGTTCCTTTTTTGCATCAGGCAACTCCGGTAGTTCAGCTCGAATCCCGGCGATGTACTCATCGTCAATCACTATCGGTAAAAGATCAGGTTCAGGGAAATAGCGATAGTCGTTCGCTACTTCTTTGCTTCGCATCGGTGTCGTGATGTCTTTATTGGAATCGTAACGCCGCGTCTCTTGAACAATCTTGCCCCCATCTTCAATGACTTCCTGTTGCCGTCGAATTTCAGAATAGATAGCTTTTTCTACAAATCGAAAAGAGTTTATGTTCTTTATCTCTGTTCGCGTGCCTAACTCTGTCGTGTTTTTCGGTCGTATTGAGACATTGACGTCACAACGCATGGAGCCTTGCGCCATAATGGCGTCAGAAATGTCTAGATAACGAACTATAGAATGCAGTTTCTTTAGGTAGGCTACAGCTTCTTGGGCGTTCGTGATTTCTGGCTCGGATACGATCTCGAGGAGAGGCTCACCGGCTCGATTCAGATCGATCCCAGAAAATTCGTTGAATTCTTCGTGTAGGGACTTGCCCGCATTTTCTTCAATGTGCGCGCGAGTAACCCCGATCACTTTTTCTGTGCCATCTTCTAAAGTAACACTTAGAGAACCTTTTCCAACAGTAGGAAAGTCCAGTTGAGTGATTTGATAGCCTTTAGGTAAGTCGGGATAGAAATAGTTCTTTCGATCAAAAACAGATCGTTTCCCAATCTCAGCACCAATGGCTAGGCCAAACCGCACAGCCATTCTTAATGCTTCTGCATTGAAGACGGGCAACGTTCCAGGTAGGGCTAAATCAAAAATACTTGCCTGAGTATTTGGCTGAGCACCGAAAGCCGATGCAGTGCTTGAGAATAATTTTGATTTGGTTGAAAGTGATACATGAACTTCCAAGCCAATGACTGATTCCCACTCCATGGTTAGTCCTCTGGCTCGAAATTAGGTTTTCTTTTATGCCAGTCAGTTTGCTGTTGAAATTGGTGTGCTACATTCAGTAACTTGCCTTCGCCAAAATCCTTGCCGATTATGTGCATTCCAATTGGTAAACCATTAGCGAAACCAGCAGGAATTGATATTCCGGGCAGTCCAGCTAAATTCACGGCAATGGTATAGATGTCTTCTAGGTACATTGTTACCGGATCAGTCTTAGAGCCTAACTCAAAAGCAGTATGAGGCGATGTCGGCCCAACGATTACATCCACTTGCTCAAATGCCTTAATAAAATCATTTTTGATCAAGCGCCTAATTTTTTGTGCCTTTCTATAATAGGCATCATAGTAACCTGCTGAGAGCGCATAGGTACCTACTAAGATGCGACGCTTAACCTCATCGCCAAAGCCTTCGCTGCGAGTACGCTTATACATGTCTTCTAAATCAATTGGATTTTCGCATCGATGTCCGTATCTGACACCGTCATAGCGAGAGAGATTCGCTGAAGCTTCAGCTGGCGCCACCACATAATAAGCAGAGACAGATAAATGATTATTGGGCAAGTCTACTTCGGTAATGCTTGCACCTAATTGCTCATACTCTTTAAGTGCTTCTCTTACAGCTTGTTCTACCTCGGCACTTAAGCCTTCAGCGAAGTGTTGTTTGGGAATACCGATACGTAAGCCGTCTAATGAGTCATTGAGTGTGGCAGTATAATCTTCAGCTGGTCTATCTATGCTGGTGGAGTCTTTACTGTCTATGCCTGCCATCACGTTTGTCATCAAAGCGGCATCTTCCGCACTCTTACTAAGGGTGCCCGCTTGATCCAAACTGGAAGCAAAGGCGATCATGCCCCAGCGGGAGACACGGCCATAACTAGGTTTCAAACCGGTAATTCCACAAAATGCGGCGGGTTGCCTTATCGAGCCACCGGTATCAGTGCCCGTTGCCATCACACAAAGATCAGCTGCTACCGCTACGGCAGATCCGCCAGAGGATCCACCTGGCACCCTTTTTAAATCCCAGGGATTTTTTACCGGTCCGAAGAAACTGGTTTCATTGGAGGAGCCCATCGCAAATTCATCCATATTGGTTTTACCCAACATGACTGCGCCGGCTGTTTTGAATTTCTCAACAACGGTGGCGTCGTAGGGTGCGACAAACTTTTCTAACATATGTGACCCGCAGCTAGTGATAACCCCTTTCGTGCAAAAGATATCTTTGTGGGCTAATGGGATGCCAAGTAGTGGAGATTTATCACCTGAGGCACGCTTCTCATCCGCTACTTTTGCTTGTTCCAGAGCTGATTCTTCGCAAACAGTGATAAAGGCATTGAGTTCCTGGTTGTGCCTGCTTATACGGTCCAAATATGACTGTGTAAGTTCCGTGCTGGAGAGCTCGCCAGATGAGAGTGCTTGCGATAATTCAGCAGCAGTTTTTTCGATCATTGGAAGATTGCTTCTTTGAGGGTTAATTGGCGACAGTGGATAAATTCGATGATCTGATCTATTCAATAACCTTGGGTACTAGGTACAAACCATCTTGTGCTGCAGGAGCTAAAGTTTGTAGTTCATCTCGACGGTCTTTTTCCGTGACTGTATCCACGCGCAAACGCTGAGTAACATCAAGTGGGTGAGCCATAGGTTCGACCGTCTCTGTGTCAACCGATTGCATCTGATCGATTAAGGCCAGTATGTCGGTAATACGACTCGCGACTTCATCTGCATCAGCTTCGCTTATATGCAGCCGCGCAAGTTGCGCGATTTTCTCTACTTCAGACTTGTCTAAAGCCATTCAATTACTCCGGATTAATCAAGTATTTGTTCGTCAAACTTCAATGGCTAGCCTCTCACCAGCAGCTTACTAGAGAGAATAGTGGCGGAAATGTGCCAGAGCTCTAATTTACGTGTAATTAAAGGGTTTGCCACTTGCTCTAACAGTTAGCCGTTGTTAGAGTGCGTCCTATTCTCGATTACGCAAGATTATACTTGAATTTCACCTACTTAGGTCAAATGCTCCAGGAGATCCCCTTAGAAAAAATTAATCCTTAAGTACCGAGTATAAAACTTCTGCATAAGCTAAATCATTAGGCTAAATTGCCGTCTTACTAACAAAGGGACAAAGGACTGGGATCTTTAAATTGAGGTACGCAAAAATTCATGTTTAAAAAAATCCGGGGAATGTTCTCCAATGACCTATCTATCGATTTAGGAACTGCAAATACGCTCATCTACGTTCGTGAAGAAGGTATTGTCCTTAATGAGCCATCCGTAGTTGCGATTCGCACTCACAATGGTCAAAAAACAGTGACAGCAGTGGGTTCTGATGCCAAGCGCATGCTTGGTCGAACGCCAGGAAATATCACTGCTATACGTCCGTTAAAAGACGGCGTTATCGCCGATTTTCAGGTGACCGAGAAAATGCTTCAGCACTTCATTAACACAGTGCATGAGAACAGTTTCTTTCCTCCAAGCCCGCGAGTTCTGGTTTGTGTGCCCTGCAAGTCCACCCAGGTAGAACGTCGTGCTATTCGCGAATCTGTTGCCAGTGCGGGGGCTCGTGACGTTCGTTTAATCGAAGAACCTATGGCTGCAGCCATTGGGGCAGGCTTACCCGTTGAACAGGCTAGTGGTTCCATGGTGGTAGATATCGGTGGCGGGACCACAGAAATTGCTATTATTTCTCTAAACGGTGTTGTGTATTCTGAATCAGTTCGGGTTGGTGGTGATCGTTTTGACGAATCAATTACCACTCATGTACGACGTAATTATGGCAGCCTAATTGGGGATGCTACTGCCGAACGCATAAAGAAAGAAATAGGTTGTGCTTATACAAGCGCTTCTAGTGAAATACGAGAAATTGATGTTCGTGGCCGCAACCTAGCAGAAGGAGTTCCCCGCAGTTTCACTTTAAATAGTGATGAGATTCTGGAAGCTTTACAGGAACCACTTGCCGCGATAGTACAGGCGGTAAAGAGCGCCTTGGAACAGTCACCACCTGAATTGGCGTCGGATATTGCTGAATCTGGCTTGGTGCTAACGGGTGGTGGGGCCTTGTTGAAAGATCTGGATAAATTGCTTTCTGAAGAGACTGGCTTACCCGTGATTGTCGCGGAAGATCCTCTGTCTTGTGTGGCCCGCGGTGGTGGTAGAGCCATGGAATTAATGGACGCCCAAGGGGTAGATCTGCTCTCTATTGAATAGGGGCTAAACCGTCCTGAATCTAAGAATTTCCTGGGGAAAACAGGATCTGAGAAGGGAACTCGCGAATTTACGAGCTTTGGGTCGGAAGACTATAATTACCGATTCCTGAGGGAGGTAATCCGACATAGATAAGATCCTGTTCATTAAAGGCGTAGCACTTGAGTACCGTGCCTTAGCCTTTCTTCTCCTCTCCGTGTGCATCATGTTCGCGGATAGCCGCTTTGGTTATCTAGAACGCGTCCGCTTTGGATTGGGCTACGCCACTACGCCTATTTATTGGGTTGCCGATATCCCAACACGCGTCTCCTTCTGGATTGATGATGTATTTGTGTCTCGCACCGACTTATTAGAGGAAAATGAAGAACTTCGAGGACGATTGCTGGTGGCACAGCGTGAGTTGCAGTTATTGGAAAGCTTAACTAGCGAAAATAATCGCTTACTCGCGTTAGATGAAGCTACTGGTAATATCAATGGCGATGTCATGCCCGCTGAAATAATTAATGTCTCGCCGGATCCTTATTCTAAACGTGTACTTATCAATAAAGGAGCGAGAGATGGCCTTTTTATTGGGCAACCTTTATTAGATGCCAATGGCTTGATGGGACAAATCGATGAAGTGCTCCCTTATACCAGTTGGGCTTTATTAATCACCGATCCCCATCATGTCACTCCGGTTGAAGTGAATCGAAATGGCGAGCGTGCTCTAGCTAGAGGGAGTAGATCAGTCTCGAATGAATTGGAATTGGAATTCGTCACTCAAACTCAGGATATGCAAGCGCAGGATTTACTCGTGAGTTCAGGCATGGGCCAGGTCTTTCCCAAAAACTACCCAGTCGCTGAAATTATTAGTGTCTACGCAGATCCAGGATTAGATTTCGCCACAGTGCGCGCCAGGCCGATAGCGCAGATGGCAAGTACTCGACATGTCATGCTTGTTTTCCAGAATGAAGAACAACAGTCCCTCGAAGCTAATCAGGAAACAGAACGGGAAATAAGTGAAGAGATAGTGAGTGATGCGGAAATAGAAGGTCAGGTTTCTCAAATTCAATCAGAAGAGAATGATTAAAGGTTGTGGCGATTCAACAAAAACCACATTCTACTTGGGTAATAATTCTCAGCTTCTTTCTAGCTTATCTGTTGGCGATTGTGCCTTTCCCCGATTGGGCCATGGATTATCGGCCTGAATGGGTGCCGATGGTTTTAATCTACTGGGTGATGGCACTTCCTTACCGCATCGGCATTGGTTCTGCATGGTTTGTTGGATTAATACTGGATATTCTGGAGGGCTCAATTCTGGGTTTGAATGCAATGGCCTTGGTAATTATTGCTTATGTAACACTCAGTCTGCATTTAAGAATGCGGATGTTTTCTTCTTTGCAACAGGCGGGTTTAGTCTTGGTGCTGGTGGGTCTTAATTTAATGCTAAGTCATTGGCTGCAGATTATTACTGCACAAACTATTACTTCCAATATGATGTTTCTAATGGCTGCTATTACCAGTGCTGTCATTTGGCCTTCTTTATTCCAGTTGCTTCGCCAGACTCGACGTAGTTTCGACGTTCACTAAAGATTCCCTCGTGACTAGCTCTTCTTTGATTCTAGCTTCCGACTCTCCTCGTAGACATCAATTACTGAAGCAGATTGGTGTAAATTTTACCGTGTCTGGACAAGATATTGATGAACATATACTTGACCAAGAATCTCCTGAGGAGTTTGTATCTAGAATGGCTGACGAAAAAGCTAAGTCAGCGTTGCAGAGTAATATAAAACAAAATACCATAATTTTAGCGGCCGACACTGTCGTTGTTTGTGGCGATTTAGTATTAGGTAAGCCCAAGGACAAAAGTGATGCGCTGAGGATGTTGCGCCAGCTTTCTAACAGAACTCATCGGGTATTGTCGGCGGTTACTGTGGCAACAACGACCAATCAAGAATCGGTCATGTCTGATACTTTGGTGCATTTTCGAGAAATCAGTGAAATAGAAGCAGAGCAGTATTGGGAGACGGGCGAACCTGAAGGGAAAGCCGGTGCATATGGCATACAAGGTTTTGGTGCTGTATTTGTGCAGCTAATAAATGGCAGTTACAGTGGTGTGATGGGCTTGCCGCTTTATGAAACTGCAAAACTACTAGGCGAATTTGGCATCCTCGCTTGGTCGCCACGTCAAGGCTTGTCCTATGAGTGAAGAAATTCTTATTAATGTAACACTAATGGAAACTCGAGTAGCGTTGATTGAAAATGGGCTATTGCAGGAAGTTTTTATTGAGCGACACAATAAAAGAGGCCATGTTGGTGATGTATTCAAGGGGAAAGTAGTCCGGGTCATGCCTGGTATGGATGCAGCTTTTGTTGATATTGGCTTGGACAAAGCAGCTTTTCTCCATTCGTCAGATATTAGCAAAATTGATGCAGAGGGATTTGAGTTAAGAAATAGCGAACACAAGAATGTTGATGAACTGCTGCGGGAAGGCCAACTATTAGTTGTTCAAGTTGCCAAGGACGCAATCAGTACTAAGGGTGCTCGACTTACAACACACATTACTCTGCCTTCAAGAAATTTAGTTTATTTGCCTCGCAGCAAGCATTTAGGAATTTCTCAGCGATTGGCGGATGAAGAGCAAAGGGAGCACCTGCTTGCTCAATTAAATAAAGGCCTTGCAGAAGAGGGAGTTGAAGGACAAGGGGGGTTTATTATTCGTACTGCGGCGTTAGCTGCAAGCAAAAAAGAATTTAAAGAAGACATACGTTTTCTCAAAAGACTTTGGAATAAAATCGATGAGCGTATTAGCAAAAGCGATGAAGTTAAAAAAGTTTATGGTGACGCATCTCTTTATATTCGCACAGTTAGGGATCTGATTACGCCTCAGGTAGAAAAAATACGGGTTGATAATCAAAACTCTTATGATGAAATTAATCAGTTCTTAGAAGATTTTATTCCTGAGCTTGAAGTTAGTGTGGAGATTTATGAAGATGACCGACCTATCTTTGATCTTTATGCGATAGAAGATGAAATTAATAAAGCCCTCTGCCGCCAGGTAAAATTAAAGTCTGGGGGTGATCTGATTATCGATCAAACTGAAGCCATGACTACAATCGATGTAAATACTGGTAGCTATTTAGGGAACCGTAATCATGCTGAAACTATATTAAAGACAAATCTTGAGGCAGCCGCTGCTATCGCGCGACAACTGCGAATAAGAAATTTGGGAGGCATGATCATTGTAGATTTCATTGATATGCTGGATCTCGAGCATCAACGGCAGGTGCAGCGCACTTTCACTAAGGCCTTGGAAAAAGACCAAGCTAGGGCGAAAATTACTGGCATTTCCGAATTAGGTTTGATCGAGATGACTCGCAAAAGGACTCGAGAGAGCCTAGGGCAAATTTTAAATAGTCCTTGCCCTGTTTGCATTGGTCGCGGAACTCTGAAATCGGCTGAAACTGTCTGCAATGAAATATTTCGTGAAATCCTACACATTATTCGAGTTCACGCAAATGAGGTATTGCTGGTAACTGCCTCGCAGATAGTGGTGGATCGCCTGTTAGATGAGGAATTCGATATCCTATCTGAATTAGAACGATTGATAGGAAAGACGGTCAAATTTGAAGTGGAACCTATGTATACTCAGGAAGAGTTTGACGTTGTTCTCCGTTAGCGGGTATGTCGATTTTCAGGTTTAGGTTCAAGTTCAGTAAACCTGAGCCATACAGAATGTCCGAGAGACACTTTCCGCTGCGAAGCTCTCGAGTAATTACATTAAATCCAGTTAACAGATGCAAATAAATGGTGGCGATAAAAACATAGTATGTTTTTAACTATCCTAAAACGTATATATCAGCAGACCCTGCTGTTGCTCGTCGTGTCCGTTGTATTGCTGGCGGCATATGTCAGCGCTGGGCGCCTGTTTATGCCAGCAGTCTCTCGATATGCTTCTTATTTTGAAACTAGACTCGTCGAGTTTACTGGTGTGCCCGTCAGTATAGATTCTCTCAGTGGTTCTTTTGATGGATTTAACCCACAACTCAGTATCAATGGATTGCGCTTACTTGTCGGAGCCACTGTAGAAGATAGAGTTGCCAGTGCCTTAGAGTTCAACAGTGCAACTATTATTGTTGACATACCTCGAAGCATATGGGAACGACGATGGATTCTCGAAGATTTTGTCGTCGAAACCCTTGAATTAAATGTAGAGCAAAATGAAACAGGAACTTGGCAACTCGCTGGTTTTCAGAGTAGTAATAATGCTGAAGTTAATGTTGAGGATTTGTTTCAATCCTTTCAAAGTGTCTCTTTCTTGAATTTGCAAAACGTTAGTATAAATTTCCTCTCCAATATTGGTACTTCATTCAATATAACTAATGGCTCCGCAGCGATTCAGAATCAAGAAAACTCCCACTTTCTTCATATTAATGGAAATCTTGAGCAGGCCATGGGGCAAATTTCGGTTTCGTTTGAAGTAAGTGGAAACGAGTTATCTGATATCGATGGAGTAGTCCATATAGAAATGCCCCAGGCAGATTACACATCGTTGTTTGCGGGTCAGTCGCTTTCTGCCTTTAATGTGGAAGAACTGATAGGTGAAGGAGATTTATGGCTGACAATTGCTGATGGGCAATTATCCCGTGCTGTCACAGAAATGGATCTTGAAACGGTTAGTTTACTTGGTCAGGAAACGTCTCCCATTACTTTACAGAATGTGAGTGGCGAGGCCCAAATAATCCGCGAATCTAGCGAGGGCTCTTGGGAGCTGGCAATGTCAGACTTTGCAGTTAATTGGGAAGACGATTATTGGCAACCGTTTAATGTTTATGCTAGCTATGCGCCAGATGAAAGTCTTACTGTAAGAGCTGACAATATCAACCTAGCGCTAATTTCGAAGTTAGCTATTTCTAGTGAGTTGCTAAGCGAAACAGATAGTCAGCAATTAGCACAATATTCATTTGGCGGGGCGCTTCAAAATTTCAGTTTGTATTTGCCCTTGGAGAACGCCAGCGATCAGGAAATGCGACTACGCTCAAACATTGCTAGTGTCAAAGTAAGATCGGTAAATGGCTCTCCTAATATGTGGGGCATGAATGGCTATTTAGAGCTGTCTTTTGATAATGAAGCAAATTTGGTCACTGGTTTTGGAGAGATGAATTCGGAAGAATTTTCAATTAATTTGCCGAGTATTTTTACAGAAGTTTGGGATTATAGTTATGTAAATGGGCGATTGGATATCCGCGTCGACTTAAATGAAGGTCAAGAAGTTAAGCTTGTAAGTAGCATGGTTGTCGCCGAATCTGACGCAGTCGATGGGCACATACAATTTTCATCTACAGTGCGCAGATTGGCCGATGGTAAAAGAGAAGCATTTCTTGAATTACTCGTTGGTGCTGCACGAATTGATGCCGAACAAAAAGCTAGTTATCTCCCGAATGGACCAAATGTCTCAGACAATCTTAGGGAAACCATGCGGTGGGTAGACAATGCTGTCCTTAGTGGAGAAGTTTATGATAGCGGTGTTATTTTTCGTGGTTCTACCATTAGTGGATCCCCAGCGGAATCAAAAACATTTCAATCCTTTTATTTGCTCAGCGATGGCGAAATAAATTTTTCCGATGAATGGCCAAATATCAACTCAATGGAAGGTTTTGTCCATACTGATGATAATAATATCGATATTGAAGTGCGGAATGGTGAAAGTCTGGACTTAGAGTTGGGTGCAGTACTTGGGGAAATTAGAAGAAATGAAGCAGATGAGAACTGGCTAAGTATAAATGGACAGGCAGTTGGGGCTACAGCCAGCGGTTTAAAGTATTTGCAGCAGGCACCCCTGGGTGAACGCCTAAAGAATTCATTCGCAAATTGGCAAGCGCAAGGTGACTTGGCGGCTGATATCACGGTGCGAGTTCCGTTGAATATTCCAGGCGGTAGGCCTGAAGTCCGCTTAAATTTGGCAGTTGCTGACAACGACCTCGTTATTCCTGATTACGGGATAGGAGTGAGCCAGCTCACTGGGCCCATAATTTATGGCAGTCTTTCCGGTTTAGAGTCAAGTACCTTGTCGGGGCAATTATTTGGTAAAGAAGTTGCTTTGAGTCTTTCATCGCTATCCATCAATGGAGAGGTTGAAACAATTTTCGTAGATGCTGAAGGTGATGCTGTTAGAGATGAGTTAATTGCCTGGCCACGTCAAAGTCAGTTCGTACGAGACGTGCTTGCAGAAATGGAAGGTGACTTAAATTATCGAGCTAAGCTCATTTTGCCTCAAGGTATTGCAGCTTCACAGAGCAATACACTTTTTATTGACTCTAATCTAAGTGGGGCTGCCTTAAACCTACCGCAGCCATTTGGCAAGACTGGAGGTGAAGCTCGTCCTCTCCATGTTGAATTACAATTGGATGAGCAGCAAGCTGTGACAGGCACATATGGAACCAATGTTCAATTTGACTTGAACATTGGCGGAGACTCAATAAATAACGGTCTGGTTTACATAGGCTCTTACGACGCACCGCTTGCTCCGATTACAGATAAAGAAGCAGAGGGAATAATAATAATCGGCGAACTCGATGTATTGGTATTGGAGGAGTGGACAGCGTTTCTTAGTCGTTTAAATAGCACTTCTAATCCCTCTGAAGGTCTCAGTAGCGCAATTGCATTTGTTGATGTCCAACTAGATGTTTTAGAGCTCTATGAGCAGGAGTTGCCAAGAGTTGCCATGCGCATCGAAGGTGATGAGCAATCTAGTTCTTGGGAAATATCACTAGATAGTGATTCGATAAAAGGGCAGGTGAACTTTCCCTACGATCAGGCCGATTATTTAAATTTAGATCTAGCATATCTGCGTTTTCAGGGGGATGAAGAGGAAAGCCTAGATAACTTGCTGCAAGTAGAAGAAACTCC
>Ga0209035_10000655_pt1 | contig 13593 bp, 12 predicted proteins | sample MarorgKNORR_S2LV_6_FD_188220 | JGI IMG/M metagenome (GOLD analysis project Ga0209035, IMG submission 188220) | Marine microbial communities from the Southern Atlantic Ocean, analyzing organic carbon cycling - AAIW_A/KNORR_S2/LV (SPAdes) (version 2) | ecosystem: Environmental > Aquatic > Marine...
AATTGATGACTACTGTTTGGTTTCTGAGGAAGAGATAGCTAAACAGATAAGAGATTCCCTTAATTATGATAAGATTGTAATAGAAGGATCTGCAGCTGTAGCTATTGCATCTCTGGTAAAGATGAAGCAGGAATTGAAAAATAAAAATATTGCCGTAATTATTTGTGGAGGTAATATTGGATCAGAAACTATAAAATCAATACTATGAGTATTCTATTTTATAATAAAAATCAAATATTAGAAGCCCTTAAGGGTATAAATCTTATCAAGTCAATTGAGATAGGTTTTGTAGAATATTCAAGGGGTAACTCAGTAGTTCCCCCAGTTGGAGAGTTGCTTTTTGATGAACCTCCGGGTGATGTACACATAAAATACGGATATATAAAAAGTCAAGATAATTATGTAGTTAAAATAGCATCTGGATTCTCAAATAATGAACAATTGGGTCTTTCCAGTAGTCATGGAGTTATGGTTATGTTTGATAAGAATACGGGTTATCTAAAATGTATTCTACATGATGAGGGTTATCTTACAAATGTGAGGACAGCTATTGCAGGTGCTATTTGTGCTAAATATTTAGCTCCAAAAGATGTTAAGGGTATTGGTATTATAGGAAATGGTATTCAAGCCAGGATGCAGTTAGAGTACTTATCAGATATTGTTAATTGTAAAGAAGTATATATATTAGGAAGAGATAAGAGTAGGGTAGAAAGATATATTGAAGACATGAAAAAATTTGACTTTAATATGAACGTGGTAAATAACTCTAAGGAATTATGTGAAAATTCAAATCTTATAGTTACTACGACGAATGCTAATGAATCATTAATATTTAAGGATGATGTAATGAAAGGTACTCATATCACTGCTGTCGGTTCAGACACACCAGATAAAAGGGAATTAGACCCTGAAATCTTAAAAATGGCTAACTCATTAATTGTCGATAGTATTCCTCAGTGTCTAGAGAGAGGAGAAACTAAAAAGGCACTTGATAAAGATTTAATAAGTGAAGACAAGCTCATAGAGTTAGGTGAGATTATTGATTCTGGAAAGAAATATAGAAAAGATGAAGACGAAATTACAGTTGCTGACTTAACCGGTGTAGCTGTACAAGATATTATGATTACAAATGCTGTATACAAACAACTAAAAATGGAAAAATGAGATTATTAATATTTATACTTTTAATACTACAACCTAATTTTAATTCAATAAAAGCTTCTCCAAATGAAGATAATGATATATTTAAAAATCTAAAATATAGAAATGTTGGACCGACAAGAGGAGGAAGGGTAACCACTGTTCACGGGGTAGATGCCGAGAGAAATACCTTCTATATGGGTACAACTGGAGGAGGTGTATGGAAGACCACAGACTCAGGAAATAATTGGTTTAATATATCTGATGGATACTTTAAATCACCTTCAATAGGTGCTATAAATGTTTACCAAAAAGATCCAAAAATAGTTTATATAGGTACAGGATCAGACGGTATAAGATCTAATATTATTGTAGGTAAGGGGTTATATAAATCATCTGATGCAGGTAACTCTTGGGATCATATAGGTCTTGAAAATTCAGGTCAGATTGGGGCAGTAGAAATTCACCCAGATGACCCTAATCGTGTTTTAGTTGCTGCTATAGGACAACCATTTAAAAATAATACAGAGAGAGGCCTCTACGAGACTAAAGATGGTGGAAAGACATGGGATAAGATATTATATATATCAGACTCTATAGGAATTGTTGACGTTGAGTATGCTCCAGACGATCCTAATACTATATATGCTGCTTCTTGGAGGGTAGAAAGAAAACCTTGGACAATTATTAGTGGATCTGAAAACGGAGGTGCTTACAAGTCTGTTGACGGTGGAAAAAATTGGAATAAAATAGACTTAGGTATTACGAGTAAATATATAGGTAAAATTGATTTTGCTGTATCAAAATCAGCTCCAGATAGATTATTTGTTATGGTAGAAGCTTCTGATGGAAAGGGAGGACTATATAAGTCTGAGGATAGGGGAAAGACTTTTAAACATATGAATAATAGAGAGGAACTAGTAAATAGACCATTTTATTATCTTAATGTAGAGTCTAACCCATTAAATTCAGATATTTTATATTCTAGTGCAAATAGGTTTATGATCTCAAGGGATGCAGGTAAGTCATGGAGATCTTATTCTACCCCTCACGGTGATAACCATGATATTTGGATTAACTCTAATGATACATCAGTCTGGGTTCAGTCTAATGATGGAGGAGCAAATATTACCTTCAATTCCGGTAAGACTTGGTCAACTCAATTTAATCAACCTACTGCTGAGATATATCAGGTAGAAGTTGACGATCAGTTCCCTTACTGGTTATATGGAGGTCAGCAAGATAATTACTCTACAGTTTCTGTCCCTAGCCTTCCTCCTTACGGATTACAAGCAGGTCCTAATGCGTATATTACAAATACTGGTGGTTGTGAAACAGGACCAGCTGTTCCTAAACCTGGAAATCCAAACATTGTATATTCTAACTGTAAAGGAAGATTTGGTGTCTATAATAAGCTTACTGGTCAAGAAAAACAGTACTATGTAGGTGCATCAAACATGTATGGTCACAATCCAAAAAACTTAAAGTATAGGTTTCAAAGAGTTTCACCTATTCATGTTTCTCCTCATAACCCTAATGTTATATACCATGCATCTCAATATCTTCATAAGACCACTAATGAGGGAGTAACTTGGGAGACAATATCTCCAGATTTAACTGCATTTGATCCAGAGAAGCAGGTTATATCAGGGTCTCCTATAACAAGAGATATTACTGGAGAAGAGTTTTATAGTACTATATACTCTGTCAGGGAGTCAAAACTTAAGGAGGGGTTGATATGGATTGGTGCTAATGATGGCCCTGTTCATGTTACAAGAGATGGTGGTAAAACCTGGAAAGATGTAACACCTGATAAGAAATTAAATGGGGGTAGAGTTGATTCCGTCGAACCTTCTCCTCATGATGAAGGTAAAGCTTTTGTTACAATTTTAAGATACCAACTTGGTGACTGGAAACCTTATATTTATAAGACAGTTAATTACGGTGTAGACTGGGAGCTGATAACTAAAGGAATTCCTGAAGATTATCCTGTTAGGGTAATAAGGGAAGATACAGGAAAGGAGGGTATTTTATTTGCTGGAACTGAATTTGGGATGTATATATCTTTGGATGATGGGAATCATTGGCAATCTTTCCAACAAAATTTACCGATAACACCAATAACAGATATTAAAATTCACAGAGATGATGTTGTTTTAGCTACAATGGGAAGATCTTTTTGGATTATGGATAATATAAATTATTTAAGAAACTTAGATAATGAAGATGTTGGTTTACTTTACCCTGTTGCCAATACTATTAGGTATAGGTACAGACCATCAAAAAATAATCATGTAAACTATCCACAGACGACAGTAGATTTTGATTATAAATTAAATTCAAGTAAAGTTGGTGATATAATAATTTCAGTTTATGATTTAGAAGATAATCTTATTAACTCGTATAAGTCATCTGTAGGTAATGAAGAAGTTGATGATTACGAGATGTCTTCTAATGAATTTACGTATATATCGAGTTCAAAAATCTCTATAAAAGCTGGGATTAATAGATTTAATTGGGATATGAGACATAGAGGTTCTTGGAGTAAAAACACTAATTTTTCTTTTAGAAATGGTCCTATGGTAAAACCTGGTAAGTACAAAGTAAACTTTAATATTGATGGAAATTCTTATTTTCAAGATTTTGAAATTTTACCTGACCCTAGACTTTCAGATATTTCGAGAGATGATTATAATGATCAAGAAGAGCTTCTATTAGAAATTAGAGATTTTATGACTGAGGTAAGAATATTTGATGAAATGGTAGAGGCTAGAATTGAGAAAAAGAAAAATAACAAAAGTCTAAATTTAGTATCTAAAGAATTAAAGACTCAGGAAGGAACATATATGAGGCCTATGCTAATAGATCAGATAAGGTATTTACAGGCTATGTTAAGCAGAGCAGATCAGAGACCTGGTAATGATGCTTATTTAAGGTTAAATGAGTTAAGAAGTCAATTTGAATTATTAAAAGAAAAATTAGGATGACAGATTAATCCCTAGTTTAGATTTAAATTTTCTCTTTTCAAAATTTATAAGAGACTCTGATTCATCTAATGTTATAAATTTAAATTTTAATTTACTTTCTGGTTTAATCTGAGAAACTTTTGAAATATCGACTCTTGCAATATTGCCTATGATAGGATATCCTCCAGTGGATTGTGAATCACTCATAAGAATTATAGGATCACCTCCAGTAGGTAATTGAACAGTTCCCTTTGTTACTATTGTGCTTTTTATAGAGTTTTGATCTAATACATTTAATTTATTTCCATTTAGACGTATTCCCATTCTATCACTTTCTGAACTGACATTGAATTCTTTACCTAACTTTTTTATAGACTTTTCACTAATTATATTATAATTAACTCCCTTAATAACTCTAATAGTAGAAACCTCGTAATATTTTCTTTTAAATGACTCTGGAATAGTTCTAACTATAACTTCCTCAGATTTTAAAAAACTAATTGAATCATTTTTTGCTAATTTTTTACCATTAACTCCACCTATATTAATTTTATCGTATGTTGATAGGCTATTAAATGATTTATCTAATTTCATCTTAGCAGAAAATGATAAATATATTCTGCCACCATCTAAACATACGCCTATATCTAAAGTATCTCCTGATTTAATATTTATTGATTTATTAATTTTAATTTTTTGATTATTTAGATAAGTATCAAAATTTGCCCCAAAAATACCAATAGTTGTATCAAAATTAAATTTTAGTTTAGGTCCATAATAATTAATTTCAAGTGTTTCGGATAAATAATGCTTTCCCACTAGCCAGTTAGCTAAAACATGAGAGTATTCATCCATTGGACCACTTTTTGGAATACCATATTTTTTAAAACCAACCCTTCTCATATCTTGAACAGTTGTGTATAGTCCAGGTCTTAAAATCTTGATTTTATTCATAGATTAATAATTCTATTAAATTCATTAATTTTTACTTCATAAAATGTAATTGTATCTCCTTGTTTAATTTTTATTGGAGGTTCTGAATTTTTGTCGAAAAGTTCGTAAGGAGTTCTTCCAATTATATTCCATCCACCTGGACTTTCTATATTATATATTCCAGTTTGATTTTCTGCAATTCCTATTGAACCTTTTGGTATTATTTTTCTTGGAACTTTTTTTCTAGGTAAACTTAGAGAATTATTTAAGCCGCCAAGGTATAGGAAGCCAGGAAGAAAACCTATCATATCAACATCATAGCAAGGTTTTATATGTTTTTTTATAAACTCTTTTGTGTTGATTTTTAAGGTATTAGATACATTTTCAATATCAAGAGCTAATTCAGAGTTATAACAGATTGGTATTTTCCAATTTTTTTTTTTATTAGATATTATTCTTATTGAATCATCTGATAGTACAGAATTTATTTTAGATTTTAGTTTCTTATAAGTTGACTTATAAGGATTATAAAATATCCCTATATGATCTTTTAAAATTAAAATATCTTCAATTTCTGAAATATTACTTGAGCTAATTTTATCTACTGTTGAATTGAGTTTATTAGATGTAATCTTATTTAAACTTTTTATAATTAATATTGAATCACCTGATGGTATGATATTTAGATTATCAATCATATTAATCCTTTTGAATTTAGGTTATTGTATATAGTCTTTGCAAATAATAATGCATTTGGTTGATCTCCGTGTATACAAATGGTCTCTAATTCTATTTCTTCTAATTTTCCACTAATAGTCTTAACTTTTCCTAAATCAATCATTGAATTGAGATGTTTTAAGCTTAGAGATGGATCTGTAATCATAGCATCTTTTAGTTTTCGATCTACCAAAGACAAGTCATCATTATAATTTCTGTCTGAGAAAACTTCTGAGAGATATCTTACACCGTTACTTTCTGATAATCCTTTCCATTTGTTCATAGATGGACCATATAAAATTAAATTAGAGTCTATCTTTTTAATAGTCTTTACAATTATTTCTGCGATTTTTAAATCTTTACTAGCCATATTATAAAGAGCACCATGAGGTTTTACATGATTTAATTTAGATCCTAATGACTCTGTCATTCCCTTTACTGAAGAAATTTGATATAATAGTATTGATTCTAATTCTTTACTTTTTAAATTAAATTTTCTCCTTCCAAAACCTTCAATATCATGAAATGAGGGATGAGCACCAATTTTTACATTATTTTGGATAGCTAATAAAATTGTTTTTGAAATAGTTTCAGGATCTCCTCCATGAAAACCACAAGCAATATTGCATGAAGTTATAAATGGTAATATCTTTTTATCACAACCAATTTGTTTGTCATAGTAGGACTCACCCATATCACAATTTAAATCAATAAATTTTCTCATATTAAAATTAAGCTTCTGTAACTAATGATCATTGAAACTAATACTATTAAAATACCAAGTAAATTATAAAATTTAGAATTCACATATTTACCCATAATATTTTTTTTATTTACTGACCAAATTAAAAAGATAGCTATAAATGGTAAAAATAAACCATTTATGAATTGTGCTAGCTTAATAACTAAGATGGGATTATAATTGACTGAAGAAAAAAGAACACCTATGAATATAATTATATAAGCTACTCTTTTGAATATTTTGTCTTTCCACTCAGCTTTATACTTAAAAATTCCAGAGAGAGCATATGAAGTTGCAATAGGTGCTGTTATTGAGGAAGTTATTCCAGCGCAAAACAATCCAATAGATATAAAATATTTTGAGAAGGATCCTAAAGAAGGGGATAGATGAGATCCTAGATCAACTGCATTTTTTATTTCATTTTGGTTGATTGATATCTGTGATGAAGCTGCAGTAATTATTATTGATAGTGATATTATTCCTCCAATAACTATAGATAATACTGTATCAAATACAGATGTTTTATAATCCTTTTCTGATACCCATCTCTTTTTTGCTATATATGAATGTAAAAATAAATTATAAGGAACTACTGTTGTTCCTATTAAGCCAACAACATAGATAAAATTACTTTCAGTTACATTAGGTTTTAATCCTCCAAATAAATCCTTAATGCTAGGAGTTGATGTTATGGCGACCAAAACAAAAGTGAAACTCATTGTAATTACCAAAAAAACTAAAACCTTTTCAAAAACTTTATATGATCCATTTCCAATAATTAAAGCTAAAAATGAGCCAATAAATATGGGGATTAAATTAATTGTATAATTCATAAACGAAATCTTAATAGAACCCACAAATGTTTCTAGTCCCATGACCGTACCACTAATGTTCCCAGATTCGTATGCAGCATTACCAACAAATAGTGATAAAAAAATTATACCAATTATGATTTTTCTAATTAGTGTGTTGTCAATGTCTATTAGAATTTCACTTAAACCTTTTCTTGAAATTATCCCAAGCCTTGAGCTTAATTCTTGAAGATAACATGTTGCTATTATCGAAAAAAAAATACACCATATTAGAGAATATCCAAAATTTATTCCTGCTAATGTGCATATTGTAACTGTACCAGGACCTATAAAAGCAGAAGTAATTATTAAACCTGGACCAATGTTTTGTAATCTTTTTATCAAGTTATTTATTCTTTGTTAGATTTTTTGCAGCATCATTATCTATATACCAACTAATTTTCCCATTATTAGGTTTTATATGTGATGCAGGATAGGAAAAATGATTATTATATTCATTAATTATTTCATCAGTAATTTTACTTTTATTTGATCCTGTTACATGAAAAATAATTTCTTTAGAATTGTTTATAATTTTTTCAGAAAGACTAATTCTCTTCTGTCCAGATGAAGGATGTGTTGCTACTACACAATTAGATTCATTTTTAAATTTTTTTAATTCGTAAGGGAATATTGATGCTGTGTGACCATCATCTCCTAATCCAAGAATTACAAGATCAAAAGATGGTATATTATTAACTATATCTATTTTATTCCTAAGTACATGAGAATATCTTATAACTTCCTCTTCAGGTGAATTTTCACCTTTAATTCTATATATATTTTCTTTTTTTATTTTTTTTAAATTAAATAAAAATGATTTTGCTGTTTTATAATTACTATCATCTGATTCAGGCGGAACACATCTTTCATCTACCCAGAAGAATTTCATATCATTATCTAAGTTTTTAATTTTTTTTGATAATGCTATAAATAATTTAAGAGGAGTACTTCCTCCAGATAATGCTATATTTTTACTTAGATATTTACTGATAATATGATCAGCTAATTTATCAGCTAATTCATCAGGTGTCTTATAAATATATATGTTCATTTTTATAATTCACAAGTTTCCCCATCATTAACTAGGTTTTTACAAGGGTATCTCCAGGTATTTTTGTTTCTAAATAAATCATTACATTTTTGAGGTCCCCATGTTCCAGCCTTATAACCATAGACTTTAATGTTATTAGATTTTATTTCTTTTGATATTGGGTCAACAATTTTCCATGCCTTTTCAACAAAATCACTTCTAGAAAATAACATAGTATCACCTTTAAATACATCTAAAATAAGGGTTTCATAAGCATTGCTAATAATATTATCACCTAATTTTTTATAATGAAACTCAAGGTTTTTGTTAATTATTTCAGATTTATTACCAGGTTTTTTTAAGTTAAATTTGACAAGCATCCCTTCATCAGGTTGAAGTCTAAATATGAGTGTATTATTTTCATTTTCATTACTAAATATATTGTTGTTTTTTTTAAAATTAACGACAATCTCTGTTACTTTAGTTGGGAGTCTTTTCCCAGTTCTAATAAAGAATGGAACATCTTTCCATCTCTGGTTATCAATAAAGAGCTTACACGCAAAGAAAGTTTCTGTTTTTGAATTTTTTTCGACACCTTTATTTTCTTTATAGCTTTTAAATTTTTTAGTATTGGTTTCTGATGATAAATATTGACCTCTAATTACATTATCTTTATGATTAATTTTTTTGATATCATTAAGGACTTTTATTTTTTCATTCCTAATAGATTCAGCTGTTTTTTCTTTAGGTTCCTCCATTGCTACTAAACAAAGTAATTCTAACAAATGATTTTGAAACATATCTTTTATTGCCCCTGATGTATCATAATATTCACCTCTATCTTTAATTCCAATACTTTCTGCAGCAGTTATTTCTATATAACTAATGTGATTTCTATCCCATAATGCATTAAAAATATAATTTGTAAATCTTGAAATTAGAATATTTTGAACTGTTTCTTTACCTAAGTAATGGTCAATTCTAAAAATTTGACTTTCATTAAATCCAGTTTTTAGAATATTATTTAACTCTTTTGATGAATTAAGATTGTTTCCAAATGGCTTTTCTATAATTATCCTTCTGAATCCAGTCTCTTCTTTGTTGAGGTTATTAGTAATTAGATTTTTTATTATCGGTAAGTAGGCTCTTGGTGGAGTAGAGAGATAATAAATAATATTTACATTTCTATAATTATAGACTAACTCTCTTATTTTTTTAGATAGGGTTATAAAATCCTCATAATTTGACGGATCTACTTTAATATATTCAGAAGATTTAGAAATTTCATCGATTAAATCAATAAATATATCACCTTCAATTTCTTTTCTACCACAACCAATAATTTTAAGATTATCTGGTAATTTTTTTGAATTATAAATACCATTTAAAGATGGGAATAATTTTCTTTTAGTAAGATCTCCAGTTGCACCAAAAATGATTATAATATTACAAGAATCGTTTTCCATTAATATGTTTTTACAAACATATCTAAACAAAAAAATCTTATTGTATTTATTATTAAAAAATTTATTTGATATTTGTCTAAATTATTAATATGAAGTATGATTTTGGTCTTGTAGGGTTAGGAGTTATGGGCAGAAATTTTATTTTAAATGTTGCAGAAAATGGCTTTTCTTCTTTGGGTCTCTCTTCTAAACTTGACTCTATTAATATTTTAAAAGAAGAGGGTAAAAATTATGATGTTGATGGAACTCAATCTGATCATGATTTTGTTAAAAGACTATCTAGACCTAGAAAAATAATGCTTCTTGTTCCTGCTGGGGCTCCAGTTGATTCTATGATAGAAAGGTTTCTCCCTTTTCTTGAAAAAGGAGATTTAATAATTGATGGAGGTAATTCACATTTTGATGATACAGATAGACGTTTTAAATATTTAAATTCTAAAAATATAAATTTTATTGGTGCAGGTGTTTCGGGTGGATCTAAAGGTGCACGACTTGGACCTAGTATTATGCCTGGAGGAAATAAAGATTCATATGAAATAGTTAAACCAATATTTGAAAGTGTAGCAGCTAAAGTTAATGGCTCACCATGTGTTACTTATGTTGGTGATAATTCTGCAGGTCATTATGTTAAAATGATACATAATGGTATTGAGTATGCAATGATGCAACTAATTTCAGAATCCTATGACCTATTAAAGAACGGTTTAAAAACAAAAAATGAAGAAATTTATGATATTTTTTCTAAGTGGAATAATTCGACTCTAAATTCTTATTTAATTGAGATAACTAAGGATATATTTTCTAGAAAAGATACAGATACAAATAATCATATGGTTGATATGATTTTAGATAAAGCAAAACAAAAGGGTACAGGTAAATGGACATCACAGAGTGCTATGGACTTAGGTATTAATGTACCAACAATTGATTCTTCTGTTTCTATGAGAATTATTTCATCATTTAAAAATCAAAGAATAAAAGCAGAAAAATTTTATAAGAGGGATGCTAATAAAGTTTTATCAAATAACATTAATATTAATGATATAGAAAAATCACTAATTTTTGGATTTGTAATTTGCTTTGCTCAAGGAATGAGTCAATTAACTTCTGCTTCTAAAGAAAAATCATATAATCTAAATTTTTCAGAAATTTGTAAAATATGGAGAGGTGGATGTATTATAAGAGCTAAAATACTTCAAGATTTTATGGATGCATTTGATTCTAATCCAAATTTAGAAAACTTACTTTTTGATATAAACATCAAAAAAATAATTAATTCAACTGTAGAATCAGCTAGAAAAGTATCTGTATATGGAATAGAAAATGAAATTCCTGTATCTGGATTATTAGCATCTATAAGTTATTTTGATTCTTTTAAATCTGGTACCTTACCTATGAATCTAGTTCAAGCCCAGCGAGATTGTTTTGGTGAACATACATTTGAGAGGGTTGATAAAGAAGGCTCATTTCATTTTGATTGGTAGTTTATAATTACTCATTAAACTTTAAATACTAAGATTCGTTATATTGATTGTTAATAATATTTAATATAATGAAAACATTATCTCTTCCTAAATTTTCAAATAAAGATCCAAAAAGATTTTTTAATATATTAAATATCAGAGTTAACAATTATTTTAAAAAAAATAATACTAATAAAAAAGGTAATAGATCTCTGTATTTTAAGGCCATTATACTTTTTTTATTATTTTCAGTTCCTTATTTTATAATTATGTTTTTTCAACCAAATCAATGGCTTTCATTATTATTTATAACCTTATCTGGTATTGGAATGGCAGGAGTAGGGATGAATATTATGCATGATGGAAATCATGGTTCGTTTTCAACAAAAAAATGGATAAATAAGTTAATGGGTAGTAGTATATATATACTTGCTGGAAATGCTTATAATTGGCAAATTCAACATAATGTTTTACATCATACTTATACTAATATTCATGGACATGATGAAGATTTAGGAGCAGGTAGAATTCTTAGATTTTCAAAACATAGTAAATGGTTTCCTTATCATAAGTATCAACACTTTTATTCTTTTTTATTATATGGTTTAATGACTATAAACTGGGCAATAACTGGTGATTTTTTTCAAACAATTAGATATTTAAAAAAAAAATTATCGTTTAAAAAATTTATTAACCCAAAAAAGCAATGGTTGAATTTGATTTTTACAAAAATTATTTATTTTACTATCTGGATAGTACTACCAATTATATTTTTAGATTTAGTATGGTGGAAGATTTTAATTGGATTTTTTGTTATGCATTATATTGCTGGTGTAATTTTAAGTACTATATTTCAGCTTGCTCACGTTGTTGAAAATGTTGATATGCCACTTCCTTCTTACAGTGGAGATATGAAAAACACTTGGGCTATTCATCAACTTTTTACTACATCAAATTTTTCAACAAGCAATAAATTTATAAATTGGTTTTCTGGAGGTTTAAATTTTCAGGTAGAACATCATTTATTTCCTGGAATATCACATATTCATTATAAAAAAATATCTAAAATTGTTAAAGACACTGCTTTTGAGTTTAATTTACCATACAATGAGTATAAAACAACTAGGGATGCTATTAAATCACACTTTAATTTTTTAAAATTAATGGGAACTAAACCTTCTTTAAAATAGATGATAAATTATATTTTGCTTTTTATTTTTTTTAATATTAATAATGATAAAATAAAATTATTTAATGGAGTGGATCTTACTGGTTGGAAAATATATGGAACCGAGAAATGGTATATTGAAAATAATGAAATGGTATGTGAAAGTGGTCCTGATAAAGGTTATGGTTACTTAGCTACTAATAAATTTTATGATGATTTTATATTAAATCTTAAATTTTTTCAAGAGTCAGATGGTAATAGTGGTGTTTTCTTTAGATCAACTGTAGAAGATACTAAAATTTCTGGTTGGCAAGTAGAAGTTGCACCTCCTGGAAGTCATTCTGGTGGAATTTATGAATCATATGGTAGGGGATGGTTGATAAAGCCTTCAAATATTTTAGACGATATTGTTGTACTAAATCAATGGAATAACATGAAAATACATGTAGAAAATGATATTGTAACAACCTGGATTAATGATAAAGAAATGGTATCTATTAGTGATTCAATTATTGGAAAAGGTAGTGGTTCTATAGTGTTGCAAATTCATGATGGAGGAAATATAAAAGTAAGGTGGAAAGATATATATCTTGAAAAAATTAATTAATTACAATCACATTTCTCAATTTTTAATAAATCTAAAAAAATACATATTTCTTCATTTTTCAGATCCATTGTAAATGGATATTCTTTGTTAGAAATTTCATTATAAGGGAGTACTTTATTTAAATTATTTTTCTCATCTGCATCACTGATTTTATAAATTCCGTTAATATCAGAATTTTTAAATTTTAAAAAATAATAATCATTTAGTAGTGAGTCAAATGCTGAAATATCTGGTGCGTAACCATAAGAAAGAGTTAGAATGAAAAAATCTTGAAAAAGATCATATTCAATTATTTTATCATCTGAATAATCACAATCATCGTATTCATAGGTAGTTGGATCTCCAACATATTCATAGTTTGCGCAAGAAAGTAGAATAAAAAAGGAAATACTTAATGCAATATATTTAAGCATATTAAATATAATTTCTCATTATTTAAATTTGAATTTGAAATATATAATTGTTAAGGCACATGATCCAACAAATAAATTTGCGCAAATTATAGCT
>Ga0209035_10000657_pt1 | contig 13587 bp, 13 predicted proteins | sample MarorgKNORR_S2LV_6_FD_188220 | JGI IMG/M metagenome (GOLD analysis project Ga0209035, IMG submission 188220) | Marine microbial communities from the Southern Atlantic Ocean, analyzing organic carbon cycling - AAIW_A/KNORR_S2/LV (SPAdes) (version 2) | ecosystem: Environmental > Aquatic > Marine...
AACAAGGGTTGCCCTATTATTTTAGAAATTTGAAAATGATTATTTATTTTTGATTTTTTCATTATTCTGTAGTTATTGTAGCACACTTTTTTAAGCCGATTAATCCAAATCGATCACCATTTACGACGCTATAATTTGCTCTTATTTTACCTGTTGATTGCCACATTTTTTGAATCCCTAATTCCTTTCCATTCTTATAATTAAAATATTTAAATGGATTTCCATTCTCATACCAATCTCTTACACTTCCATGATAAGCACCATTATTGTTGAAATGATAGACAAATTTTTTATTTCCATTTTTCCACCAAGATCGATGAACACCAACTTTTAACCCTTTTTTATAATGACGAGACTCTGCTAAAGAATCATTTGAAAACCATTTCTGCTCTTCCCCGTCTTTTCTTCCATTTAAATAAAAAGAATGATTGTTGGTTTTATTAATGGCGTCAAAATTTATGACATTTCCAGAAAAAGGGGTGTTCTTGTAAAATAATACACCATTTTTAAATGCTGTTTTTTCATTTTTTAAATTGATAGACACAAAATCTCTCCTTTGGTTTTCTTGACAAGAAGAAAAACACATCACCGAAAATAAGCAAACAACATATAATGATTTCATCTAATTACTAATAGTTCCTGGAGTTCCAAAAAAAGCGCTTCCATTGATATATGGATCTTGATTTGGTGTAATATGATAATGATAAATTCCATTTGGAAAATCTACCGTTGCACTGGTATGCCCATGGTATACATCTAAATCCGAATTTGTAATTGTGCTTCCGTTTTCAACAGGACCATATACAGGAAAACCATCCGCTAACAGTCCTAAAAAAGCAGCACTCCCAAACTGACTTGTTAAATATATTGGCTCTACATGATAATGATATTGACCTGAATTTTGTGGATGACCTAAATATTGATCAAAAGAATTTATTTCATTTGTCAATGGTCGATTGTTTGGTCCTGCGTATTGATTATAAAATACAACTCCGTTGACAGAAATCCCAATTGGTCCCAATGAAGTAGCCTGTTTGTTTTTCGCCTCAGAAGGGTGTATCGGAACTGTAATCGAAATGTTTTGTGTGCTAATCCTGTTTGGATTTAATTGAAACGCTGAATTACTCCCATTATATGCTTCATATAACGCATTGTTTGTTGGCCAGTATGGGCTTTTATGATTTGGTAAATTTTGAGTCGTAAACGTTACTGTATTGCCATTAGTAGCAACTACCAAACCGGTTCCTTCAAATTTTGACAAGATCGCAGTAATGTCATAGCTTGTGGCCTCTACATCTGTTGCGTCATCATCATCTGAGCTACATGCAGCTAAATTAACACTCATCAAAACAACAATTAAATAAGTGAAAAATTGATTCTTTAACATAAATGCTCTTTTTAAAGTTCTTCTCTATGACTATGGTAACGATAAAAGGTTTAATTCTATATATTCTTTTGCTGAAATTTTAAACTTGAAGCTACTATTTTATCCATATCTTTGCAGCACTTAAAGGAACTAAAATGAAATTTGTTTTACTTACCATTGGTTTATTAGGATTGGCTGTTGCTGGAATTGCCATTAAAATTTGGGCAAAAAAAGATGGAGAGTTTGCAGGCACTTGCGCCAGTCAAAACCCCGTACTAAATAAGGATGGTGAACCTTGTGGTTTTTGTGGAAAAACACCAGATCAATTTGAAACCTGTTCTGAACCTCAGCATTAATCCTCCTATTCTATTTCAATTCACTATCTTTATCTTTGATACAATTTCAAAACTCACGCATTGGAAATAAAAGGCGACGAACTACTCCAAACGATACAAAAAGCAAAAGAAGGAAATCAAATAGCTTTTAACAAGCTCTTAGATAGCTTTTGGAATAGTGTGCACAATTATCAATTAAAAAAGAACCAGAATGATACTGATGCGGAAGATATCACCATTCAAACGTTCTCTAAAGCCTTTGATAAAATTGCCACTTTTGATGAAAAATACAAATTTAAAACATGGCTAATCACCATTTCTAAAAATGTCCACATAGATGCTGTTCGTAAAAAGAAATCTTCCATTACAATGGAGTCTTACAAAGGAAAAAACCTCGAAACCTTTGACGTAGTTGACGAAAACCCTACACCTGAAGATAAAATTATCACCGAACAAAATTTAGCAAAACTGCTGAGAGACATCAAACAATTGAATCCAAAATACCAAGAAGTAATTACACTCAGGTATTTTCAGGAGTTGAGTTATAAAGAAATTTCTAAACAAATTGATGAACCTATGAACAATGTGAAAATAAAATTGTTGCGGGCTAAAAAATTATTGGCTGAAATCATTAAGAAGTCGTCATAAAGAAAAAAGAATCGCAAGCGTGTTTTAAAACTTTTTTACATTATTCAACTAAAATTTTTACATCAAAAAAGAGCTGTACACTTCAGTTGATTTTAATTCTATTTCTTTCAACAATTAACACTTTACTTTGTAACTTTGCAGTTCAATTTTTCGAGTATGTCAAACGAATCAGTAGCGCTTCCAGAAAAAATCAAAAAACCGAAATGGTTGCGGGTAAAATTACCTGTTGGAAAAAAGTACACCGAACTACGCGGACTGGTAGACAAGTACAAACTAAACACCATCTGCACAAGCGGAAGCTGTCCGAATATGGGAGAGTGCTGGGGAGAAGGAACGGCAACTTTTATGATTTTAGGAAATATCTGTACACGCTCATGCGGGTTTTGTGGTGTAAAAACAGGACGGCCAGAAACGGTGGAATGGGATGAACCCGAAAAAGTAGCACGCTCTATAAAATTAATGAGCATTAAGCACGCCGTTTTAACCTCTGTAGATCGTGATGATTTAAAAGATGGCGGTTCTATTATTTGGGCAGAAACGGTAAATGCTGTTCGTAGAGCAAATCCGAATACAACCCTAGAAACTTTAATTCCTGACTTTCAAGGAGAAACAAAACTCTTAGACCGTATCATCAACGTAGCTCCAGAAGTAGTCTCTCATAATGTAGAAACAGTTCGTAGATTGACTCGAGAAGTTCGTATCCAAGCGAAATATGATCGAAGCTTAGGGGTTTTAAAATACCTAAAAGAAAATGGAATGCGTACCAAATCTGGAATTATGCTAGGTTTAGGAGAAACGGTAGAAGAAGTAATTCAAACCATGAAAGATTTACGTGGAGTCGGTTTGGATGTGATTACCATCGGGCAATATTTACAACCTAGTAAAAAGCACCTTCCTGTAAAAGATTTTATCACACCAGAGCAATTTAAAAAATACGAAACTCTAGGCTTAGAAATGGGCTTTATGTATGTAGAAAGCGGCCCTTTAGTTCGCTCTTCATACAAAGCACATAAACATGCAAAATAAATTTTCACTATAAAATTATTAAAAAAGCGTGTACTTCAAAATAAGTACACGCTTTTTTAATGATCCATTTTCACTTTTACAAAAAAAATAATTTCTTTAGCGAAATTTATGTTTAATGAAAATCGCATTTATTTAAAGAATCAACAACAAAAACTTATATTGTGTTAAAAAAATACAAAAATCATACTTTTTTAACGATTTTACTAGTTAAAATGCAGTTTGGCACAATGCTTGCAATTGATATACTGAAAACAAATTAAGAGGCTGTTTTCAGTGTGTAAATTATTTGAATTAGTTAAAACACCAAAAAACCATCCTGATGATCAGGATGGTTTTTATTTATACATTCATTAATGCAAAAGAATTAAGTGCTTCTAATTTGACGTATTAGCATTCTTAAATTGCACTGATAATATCGTACTTTGTAATAATATGATGATTTCCATTCTCTAAATCAACCAATACTGCTTGATTTTCTTTGGTAATTAATTTAGAAACGGCATCAATAGATGCTCCTTTTTTAACCACAGGATACGCAGCTCCCATTACTTCTTTAATGGGTTTATCATTGATGTTTTTATCTGATAAATAACTTCTTAGCAAGGCTGTTTCATCTACAGACCCTACAAAACCATTCACATCTTCTACAGGAATTTGCGATATTTTATATTCTCGCATTCTTTCAATAGCGTGTGAAACCAACTCTTCAGTTTTGACAGAAACCATTGGCTGACTTGCATGGTTTTTAATTAAGTCAGCAGCAGTGGTAATTTCTTCTTCTAAAAAACCACGATTACGCATCCAATCATCATTAAACATTTTACCAACATACCTACTTCCGTGATCGTGAAATAACACCACTACCACATCATCTTTTGTAAAGTGTTCTTTTAATTGCAACAGCCCTTTTATTGCAGAACCTGCAGAATTCCCAACAAAAATCCCTTCTTCTTTGGCGATCTTACGTGTATATACCGCAGCGTCTTTATCAGTTACTTTGGTAAACCCATCAATGATAGAAAAATCTACATTTTTAGGCAAGATATCTTCTCCAATCCCTTCAGTGATGTATGGATAAATTTCATTCTCATCAAAGATTCCTGTTTCATGGTATTTTTTAAATACTGATCCGTAAGTGTCGATTCCCCAAATTTTAATGTTTGGATTTTTTTCTTTTAAGTATTTTCCAATTCCAGAGATTGTTCCGCCTGTACCTACCCCAACAACAAAGTGGGTGATTTTTCCATCGGTTTGTTCCCAAATTTCTGGTGCAGTTTGCTCATAATGTGCCAATGCGTTTGATGGATTGTCATATTGATTTACATACCAAGAATTTGGCGTCTCTTTTCCCAATCGTTTGGAAACCGAATAATAAGAACGAGGGTCTTCTGGCTCAACATTGGTTGGACAAACAATCACTTCTGCTCCAACAGCACGTAAAATATCCATTTTTTCTTTGGACTGTTTGTCAGAAATCACAAAAACACATTTGTATCCTTTTATGATTGCCGCTAGAGCCAGCCCCATTCCAGTGTTTCCAGACGTTCCTTCTATAATAGTTCCTCCTGGCTTTAAACGTCCGTCTGCTTCTGCATCTTCAATCATTTTTACGGCCATTCTATCTTTTACTGAATTTCCAGGGTTGAAGGTTTCTACCTTCGCCAGTACCAAAGCGTCTATTTCTGCTGTAACAGAATTTAATCGCACCAAAGGTGTATCACCAATCGTTTCTAATATATTTTTTGCGTAGTTCATTCTCTAAATTTAGACTACAAATTTAAGAAAATTGAATGGATTTTGAGGGCAGTATTTTTGTGATAATAATGGAAGGGAGTAGCAACATTAAAAAGCATAAAATCAACGTTCCTATATTTAGCAAAACTATAGTTAAAAAATCAATATGAACAGGCATTACACTTACATAGTAGCTCTTAGGGTCTAGGGTGATGACACCGAAATAATGCTGTATAAAAAGAAGAGACAATCCAATGAGGTTACCCCAAAACAATCCTTTTAAGATCAGGTACAATGCGTTGTATAAAAAAATCTTTCGAATGCTCCAGTTATTACTACCCAGTGCTTTTAAAATTCCGATCATCTGAACACGTTCTAAAATTAGCACTAACAAAGCAGTAATCATATTGATGCTCGCTACTAGAATCATGATTCCAATAATAAACCAAACATTATTATCCAATAACTCAATCCAGTCAAAAATAAACGGATACAGATCTACAATGGTATCGCTATTTAAAGTGGCTCCAATCGTTGTGTAAATTTCATCTCCTTTTTCTTTTAACGCATCAAAATCATCGATCAAAACTTCAAAACCACCTACCTGATTTTCGGTCCATTTATTTAAGCGTTGAATTTCACGAATATCACCAATCATCATATTCTTATCAAACTCGTAAAAACCAGTATCATAAATTCCTGTAATAATTAACTTATAACGACTTGGAATGCTGTTTTTAGTTGATTTTAAAAAATGTGCATCAATTGTATCATTGAGTTTTAACTGCAGTCTATTTACCAACGTCTGAGACAATAACACATCTCTTGTTCGTGGTTGATTGAAATCAGGAAAGGTGCCTTCTAACAAATATTCTTTAAAAAATGTCCAATCATAATCCGTAGAAACTCCCTTGAAAATAACTCCGTCAAAATCAGTTGGAGTTCTGATCAATCCTGCTTTATTTGCATAGATTTGAACATTTTTTACACCTTGAATATTGTCGAATTTCGGGTAAAAATCCTGATTCTTATCAATAGGCGTTATCGAGACATCTGAAGCATTATTATCATAATTTGTGATTTGAACATGCCCTTTAAATCCAGACATTTTATCTCTAATTTTATGCTGAAAACCCGTGCCTGTAGCAATAGAAATCATCATAATAATAATTCCCAATGCAATTGCCGTGATTGCAATTTTTATTATTGGTGATGAAATACTATTTTTATACTCTTTACCGGCAATAATTCGTTTCGCAATAAATAATTCGTAATTCAAATCTATGATACAATTAGTTCGTTTCAAAAATACATATTTAATCTTGTTTTTATGCATTAGTTTTCAATGGACTTCATGCGGACAAAAAACACCTATACATCCTAAAAAAATTGAAACTGCTGCACAACAAACCCACTTGTACATTTCAAAATTAAAAGGAAAGCGCGTTGCCATTGTTGCCAATCAAACTTCTGTTATCTTTAAAGATGAGATTGCCACAACGTTGAAAACAACGTTTCGCAATGACTCCTACACACATTTGGTAGATAGCTTGTTGTCTTTAGGGATTAAGGTTCAAAAAGTATTTGCTCCTGAACATGGTTTTAGAGGAAAAGCAGATGCTGGTGAAGCCATCGCTGATGGCAAAGACATGCGAACTGGTTTACCTATTATTTCTTTATATGGCAACCATAAAAAACCATCTCAAGAACAATTGGAAGGTATTGATGTCGTTGTTTTTGATATTCAAGATGTTGGCGCGCGATTTTACACGTATATTTCTACCTTACATTACGTAATGGAAGCTTGTGCAGAAGCAGGAATTCCTGTACTTATTTTAGACAGACCCAATCCGAATGGACATTATATAGATGGACCTGTTTTAGAACCAGCGCACAAAAGTTTTGTAGGCATGCATCCTGTACCTGTTGTATACGGAATGACGATTGGCGAATATGGACAGATGATTAATGGAGAAAAATGGCTGAAGAATGGCATTCAATGTGAGTTGACCGTAATTCCATTACGAAATTACACACACACTAGTCAATACAAACTTCCGATAAAACCTTCTCCGAATTTACCCAATGCAAAGTCCGTCAACCTCTACCCTAGTTTGTGTTTTTTTGAAGGCACTAATGTAAGTGCAGGACGAGGAACTAAACTGCAATTTCAAATCTATGGCTCTCCTTTTTTAGATAAAAACGATTTTTCTTTCACACCACAATCCAACGAAGGTGCCAAGTATCCAAAACATAAAAACAAGCTGAATTTTGGAGAAAACTTAAGCAATTCTCCCAACTTAAACCAACTAAATTTATCTTGGTTACTAAAAGCCTACAAACAAAATACCAATGAAAAATTCTTTAATACTTTTTTTACCAAGCTATCAGGAACCACAACACTTCAACTACAAATTGAACAAGGCTTGTCCGAAAAGAAAATCAGAAGAACATGGAAAAAAGAATTGAAAATATTTAAAAAAATAAGAGCCAACTATTTAATCTACAACTAACATGAAAAAAATCACTCCCTTATTAATTGGGCTTCTTATAGTCTTAACTGCCTGTAGCCAAGCTACAAGCCAACAGCAGCAAAAAATAGACAGCGCCAAAATTATTGCTGAACAATTTTTAAAAGACCAACAGATTCCGGGAATGGCAATTTCCGTCTCTCAGAAAGGGAAGTTGATTTGGTCTGAAGGATTTGGATTTTCTGATGTAGCAACTCAAAAAAAAGCAACTCCAAATACGACACAATTTAGAATCGCAAGCATCTCTAAAACAATCACTGCGGCTGCAATGGCCATATTAGTTGATGAAGATAAATTAGATTTTGACACAAGTGTGTATGCATACGTTCCTAATTTCCCGAAGAAAAAACACGATTTTACCGTAAGGCAAGTTGCAGGCCATATTGCTGGAATTAGACATTACAAGGGGATGGAATTTCTACTCAACAAAAAAATATCAATTGTAGAAGGTTTGGATATTTTCAAGAATGACAGTCTACTCTTTCAACCTGGAACCGACTATAGCTATAGCACATATGGTTGGAATCTATTAAGTGTCGCTGTACAAAATGCTTCGAAAATGGATTTTAATACGTACCTATTGGAAAGAATTTTTACGCCCTTACAAATGAAGAACACATCATTAGGGTTTTCTGATAAAGCCATGCCAAATAGAACCTCATTTTATGTAAAACAAAACGGAACCATTACAATAGCTCCAACCGTTAACAATGAGTTTAAAGCTGCTGGTGGTGGATTTGTATCTACTTCAGAAGATTTGATTTTGTTCGGAAACGAAATCATCAATCCTAAAATAATTTCAAAAAAGACCATCACTGAATTGGTAACACCGTTAACAATCTCTGTTGGTAAAAATACCAACTATGGGATTGGAATTGGTGTCGTTAAACTAAAAAACAACACGCTACGTTATGCACATTCTGGAGGAGGAATGGGTGCTACCACCTTTTTATCAATGTATCCTGAAAAAGACTTAGTTATTGCTGTTTTAACAAATTTATCGGGTGTAAATATTCGAAAATTAATGAGTGAATTGGAAGGTGTTTTAATTGAATAAATTGTCGTTCTTAACAGAACTTTTAATCCTAGGTTTTTCTACCCCCTGTCTCTCTCTCCCAAGGGTAACTTTACTTTCAATTTTTCTAGAATAGAATACACCGCTGGACAAACTTCTGTGTTTTGGATTGCCAAATCAGTCGTTTTAATAAACTTCTTCCGATTGGTATGTGGGTATTCTACGCAGGCTTTCGGACGTACATCATAGATAAAACAAGTATTGTCATTTTCATCAAAAAAGGTACATGGCGCAGACTTTAATACATAAAAGTCATCCTCATCACGATCAATATATTGATCGATAAAATCAGGTTCTTTCATTCGCAAATGCTTTGAGATTCGTTGAATGTCCTTTTCTGTAAAAATCGGACTTGTGGTTTTGCAACAGTTTCCACAACTCAAACAATCGGTTTTTTTAAACTCAGCATCATGAATCTCTTGCATTAAATAATCCAACCTTTTCTGCGGACGTTTTTTTAATCTTGCAAAATACTTCTGATTCTCTTTTTTAACTTCTTTCGCCAATTTAGGCAAGTCTTCCAATCGTTTTTCCATGTCTTTCATACACTGCAAAAGTACCCATTTTAAATTCAAGAATCATTTTAAATATGAAGCCTAAAAAGAGCGGCTCAAAATCAAATTAATTATGTAATTTTGGGCTGAAATTTTGATTTTAAAAATGAGCATTCAACACCGCATAGAAACAACTGTTAAAAACGGTTTTTTATCTTTATACAATACAGAAATTCCATCCGTAGAATTTCAAGCAACACGAAGAGAATTTGAAGGAGACATCACTGTGGTTGTCTTTCCGTTGTTGCGCTACAAAAAAGGAAATCCTGTTCAGATTGGTGAAGACCTAGGAACCTATCTTATGAATTCTTTGGATGAAGTACTTCGTTTCAATGTGGTAAAAGGTTTTTTAAACTTGGTTATTGATGATGCCATTTACTTGGAAGCTTTCAAAACTATTTTTGCAGACAACAATTTTGGTTTTGTAAACCCTTCTGAAAAAAACGACGCTGTTTTGGTAGAATATTCTTCTCCAAACACCAATAAACCCTTGCACTTAGGACATGTTCGAAACAACCTGTTAGGGTATTCCGTTGCTGAAATCATCAAAGCTGCTGGACAAAAAGTGTATAAAACACAAATCATCAACGACCGTGGAATTCATATTTGTAAGTCGATGTTGGCTTGGGGAAAATTTGGAAATGGAGAAACTCCTGCATCCACAGGTTTAAAAGGCGATAAATTGGTTGGAAACTACTATGTAAAGTTTGACCAAGAATATAAAAAAGAAATTAGTGATTTAATCGCTTCTGGCCTCTCAGAAGAAGACGCTAAAAAACAAGCTCCAATTCTGCTTGAAGCACAACAAATGCTCCAAAAATGGGAAGCTGGTGACACAGCAGTAATTGCTCTTTGGAAAAAAATGAATGCTTGGGTATATGCTGGCTTTGAGGTTACCTATAAAAATTTAGGCGTTAATTTTGATTCCTATTATTATGAAAGCAACACCTATTTATTAGGGAAAGACAATATTACTGAAGGATTGAAAAAAGGTGTGTTCTTTCAAAAAGAAGATGGTTCAGTATGGATTGATTTAACAGAAGATGGATTGGATGAAAAGATTGTATTGCGTTCAGACGGAACAGCAGTATATATGACCCAAGATATTGGAACTGCCATTCAACGATCTAAAGATCATCCAGATGTAAGAGGAATGGTATATACGGTTGGTAATGAACAAGATTATCATTTTAAAGTATTGTTTTTAATTCTACAAAAACTAGGCTATACTTGGGCTGATCAATTATTTCACTTGAGTTACGGAATGGTAGATTTACCTTCTGGAAAAATGAAATCTAGAGAAGGAACGGTGGTAGATGCTGATGAATTGATGACTGAAATGACCAACACTGCAAGAACGTTATCTCAAGAATTAGGCAAGTTGGAAGGCTACTCTAACACAGAGAAAGAAGCACTATACACGACCATAGGTTTAGGTGCTTTAAAATATTTTATTTTAAAAGTAGATCCTAAAAAACGAATCTTATTTGACCCAAAAGAATCGGTAGATTTTCAAGGAAACACAGGTCCGTTTATACAATATACTTATGCTCGAATTCAGTCTATTTTAAGAAAAGCAGATTTCGATTATTCGACATTCAATGAAAGTCAATTAGCATTGCACCCGAAGGAAAAGGAGCTGATCAAACAACTTCAAAATTATCCAGAAGTAATCCAATTAGCGGCCAATAATCATTCGCCTGCTTTGATTGCTAATTACACGTATGATTTGGTAAAAGAATTCAATTCCTTTTATCAAAATGTATCGATACTAGGGGAAGAAGAACAACAGAAAAAAACACGAAGAGTACAGCTTTCTCAAAAAGTAAGTGCAGTTATAAAATCTGCCTTCACTTTATTAGGAATTCAAGTACCTGAAAGAATGTAATATTAATAGAACCATTTGTTCATTTAAAAATATAGCAATATTTTTGACTGCGAAACCTTTCACTTTGCAACTTTGAAACTTTGAAACTTTGAAACTTTGAAACTAAAACAAACAACACGTAAAAAATACACAACATGAAATACGACATCATTATTATTGGTAGTGGACCTGGAGGTTATGTTACAGCAATTAGAGCTTCTCAATTAGGCTTTAAAGTTGCCGTAGTAGAAAAAGAAAACTTAGGAGGAATCTGTTTGAACTGGGGTTGTATCCCCACCAAAGCCTTATTAAAATCTGCGCAGGTATATAATTATTTAAAACATGTAGATCAATACGGTTTAAAAGCAGAGGCAATTGACAAAGATTTTGGAGCGGTTATTAAGCGTAGCCGTAATGTTGCTGAAGGAATGAGCAAAGGAGTTCAATTTTTAATGAAGAAAAACAAGATCGATATCATCAATGGTTTTGGAAAAATTCAAAACGGCAAAAAAGTAGCAGTGACTACTGAAGATGGTTCGGTTACAGCATACAGCGCAGATCATATTATTATTGCCACAGGAGCTCGCTCTAGAGAATTGCCAAACTTACCACAAGATGGTGCAAAGGTAATTGGATACAGAGAAGCGATGAGCTTACCAACACAGCCTAAATCTATGATTGTTGTTGGCTCTGGCGCAATTGGTGTTGAGTTTGCGCATTTTTACAATGCAATGGGAACTGATGTTACTATTGTAGAGTTTTTACCAAATGTAGTTCCTTTAGAAGACAAAGATGTGTCGAAACAATTTGAGCGTTCTATCAAAAAAGCAGGAATTAAAGTAATGACGAATTCTTCTGTAGAATCTGTTGATATTTCTGGCGATGGTGTGAAAGCGACTGTAAAAACAAAAAAAGGAGAACAAATTTTAGAAGCAGATATCGTATTATCTGCAGTTGGAATTAAATCAAATATTGAAAACATTGGATTGGAAGATGTAGGTATTGTAACAGATAGAGATAAAATCTTAGTCAACGATTTTTACCAAACAAACCTTCCTGGATATTATGCTATTGGCGATGTGGTTCCTGGACCTGCATTGGCACACGTTGCTTCTGCCGAAGGAATTACCTGTGTTGAAAAAATTGCAGGGTTGGCTACTGAAGCGATTGATTATGGAAACATTCCGGGTTGTACGTATGCAACGCCAGAAATTGCTTCTGTGGGAATGACCGAAGCACAAGCAATCGAAAAAGGATACGAATTAAAAATTGGTAAATTTCCGTTTTCTGCATCTGGAAAAGCAACTGCTGCTGGAACGACTGATGGTTTTGTTAAAGTTATTTTTGATGCAAAATATGGAGAATGGCTAGGATGTCATATGATTGGTGCCGGAGTTACGGACATGATTGCGGAAGCCGTACTGGGACGTAAATTAGAAACCACCGGACATGAAGTATTGAAAACAATTCATCCGCATCCAACCATGAGTGAAGCCGTAATGGAAGCGGTTGCAGATGCCTATGATGAAGTGATACATTTATAAAAATAGCATATGAAACATCTCTTTATTTTATTATTAGCAATTTCAATTACCTCATGTAAAACAGAGAACAAGAAGAGTAATAAATTTAAAGTGGAGTACAACGGTGCGTTGAAAAACATGATGCACAAAGGGGACGTCTCTGCAAAAGTAGATTTGAAAAAGTTTGAAAATGTTGAACATTTATACGCCCTTGGAGCCATTGAAAATCTTAAAGGAGAGATTCAAATATTTGACAGCAAGGTTTTTAACACAATGGTTATAGACAGTACTCTAAACTTTGATAACTCATTGAACAAAAAAGCAACACTTCTTGTGTATGCGTCAATTAACAAATGGAAGTCAATTAATGTTCCTGATTCTATTGTGACTTATGAGGAATTAGAAAGCTATATAGAACAAGCCGCTAAGGATAATAAGATAAACACAAATGAACCGTTTCCTTTTTTAATAGAAGGCACACCTAAATCATTTGATTGGCACGTAATTAATTGGAAAGATGGAGACATGGTACATTCTCATGAAAAACACGTTAATTCTGGACTTAATGGAACTATAGAGAATAAAAAAGTTGAACTATTAGGCTTCTATTCTGATGCACATCATGCAATTTTCACACACCACACAACCAATATGCATATACATGTAAAAACAGTTGATAATAAAATAGCTGGACATGTTGATGGTTTGACCCTAGGAAAAGGAATGGTTCTGAAATTTCCTGACACAAAATAAAAGCAATACACCATGAAAACAATCCCTTTTTTGAAACTATTTTTTATTTCAATTATTTTTATTGGGTGTAGTAACAACACTACAGACGATACTATTACAAACCCTAATCCACCTACTGGCCCTCCAGTTACAGGAACTATTAATGGATCGCTTACATTTGAAGGTGTAGATCGTA
>Ga0209035_10000659_pt1 | contig 13577 bp, 9 predicted proteins | sample MarorgKNORR_S2LV_6_FD_188220 | JGI IMG/M metagenome (GOLD analysis project Ga0209035, IMG submission 188220) | Marine microbial communities from the Southern Atlantic Ocean, analyzing organic carbon cycling - AAIW_A/KNORR_S2/LV (SPAdes) (version 2) | ecosystem: Environmental > Aquatic > Marine >...
CCTTTAAGTTATAACTCAAAAACAGCATTTCTACGGTGGCCAATAACTCTTGTTGGGCGTTAAACATGCGGTGAAAAATACGCATACGTTTATTGTCTGTTTCTAACAGTTGAGTGGTCACGGTAACCACTTCCCCCAAACCAATTTCTTGTATGTAGGCGAGATGGGTTGCTACTGTAAATAGCGTTTCGCCCGTGGCCTGGATATGGTCCAGTGTCAAGCCGAGGTGGTTCTGTAGGGTGTCTGTTGCCTGGGTAAAGATGACTAAGTAGTAGGCGTCGTTTAGGTGGCCATTATAGTCGATCCAATCTTTTATAATCGGTGTGCTAAGGGTATTTAAAGCGTTATTCATACGGGTTCCGTGTCTATGGTTGCGGCTGCATAAGGCCTATAGATTAGTCGTTGCAAGTGATGCAAAGAATGATTAATATCGCACTATTGTTGCATATTAACGACCACAGGTTAAGTGAACATGTTCACACCTCAAAGCCCTAGCAAGACCATTAACATTGCCTTTTACTTAGTGCCCGAATTCTCCATGATCGGATTTTCGGCCTTGGTAGACCCTCTGCGTCAGGCCAATAGTCAATCTGGCAAACGTTTATACCAATGGCAGGTGGTGAGTGCTACGGGTGGCCCTGTGGCGGCAAGTAATGGCATGAGTTTGATAGCCGATTGCGCTTTAGGTCATGAATCCGCACCAGATATGTTAGTGCTGTGCGCCGGCTTTAGGCCAGAAAAAGACTACACTAAAATTTTGCAGCATTGGCTACAGCAGCACAGCCGTAGAGGGGTGTGGTTGGGAAGCCAAGATACGGGAAGTTATTTATTAGCTAAAAGTGGGCTGTTAAATGGCACGCGGGCGACCATCCATTGGGAAAACCTAATGGCCTTTAAGGAAGTATTTAGGCGCGTAGACGTGGTAGACGAATTGTATGAAATTGATGGTCGTCGTTTTACTTGTTCTGGCGGGTTAGCTGGCCTAGACATGATGCTGTACCTGATTCAGTGCCAGCATGGGCATGAATTATCATTAACTGTGTCGGATGAATTGATTTATAGCCACATGCGAGAAGGTAAGGCACCGCAACGTATGACCAGTGCGTTGCGCTTAGGCACCAATAATCGCAAGTTGCTCACGGTTATTGCAGCCATGGAAGATCACTTAGAGGAGCCGTTAAGCATTCCACAACTCGCCAGGCTTGTCAGTGTGTCGGAACGTGAGTTGGAACGTCTGTTTAGTCGTCATCTACAACAACCGCCGGGCCGCTATTATCGAGCTAAACGGTTGCAGCGGGCACGGGCGTTACTACAACAAACAGATCGGCAAGTGGTCGACATTGCCATGGCTTGTGGGTTTGGGTCAGCGGCTCATTTTTCCCGTGCCTACCGACAGTTTTTTAACATAGCCCCCAGTCAAGATCGGCATCAGCAACTACGCCGCGCTTAGCCCCGTTGGCCCAGCTGAACCAGGGCATCAACTGCTACGGCACCATGCTCTAGGGCCAGTAACGGGTTAATGTCGAGTTCGTAAACCGGCGCATGGTGGCTGTAGTCGAGCACCGCCATAACGGCATCTACAATCGCGTCTATATCTGCAGCATAGTTGCTGCGATAACCCATAAGCAAAGGTGCGCATTTGAGGCTTGTCACGGCCTGTTTGATTTGTATTCTATCAAGCGGCAGCAGTAGGCTTTGTGCATCTTGTAGTAATTCTACCAAAATCCCACCGGCACCTAAGACTAAATATTGGCCGAACAATGGATCCGAATTAACCCCAATGATCAGTTCTGCAACGACACCTTGCACCATTTGTTCTACTAATACGGTCTCGCTAATAGTAAACAATTCGTTCGCTGCTTGTTGAACCTGAATTGGATTGTTTAAGTTCAGCTTAACTGCGCCCAATTCCGTCTTATGGGCTAATTCTGCGGCCACGGCTTTTAGGGTGACTGGGTAGCCCAATGTTTCTGCAGTTTGCTTGACTTGGGCCAGCGTGGTGCAGGTGTGGCCTTGGGGAATGGGCAACCCATGTTGGGCTAAGCGCTGCTTGCTGTCCGCTTCTGACAGCGGTGCACTGTCATCTTCGTGTACAGTGCTAATGTGTAAAGCTAGAGGTGGATCGGCCTTAAACGCTTGGCCAATACCATAAGCATGGTTAAGCGCAGTTAAACACTCGTCCATACCAATCATGGGGGCCATACCGTGTTTAATACAGGTGCTAATGGCATGTGCTGGCATACACTCGGGCATGGTTGCCAAGACGATGGCCTTGTGGCCACCGGTTTGGGCGGCATCGGCTAAGGCGAACATGGCGGCATCCCATTCTGCAGGGTTAGAGGTTGCCGTGTTGGGCCAGTCTAGGATTAACACGGTAGCGCTAAAGTTGGCAGCCATATGGGCCCCATAGGTGGCTGCCAGCTGCTCGCGGTGGCCCCAAATGTAAGTTTGATAGTCCAACGGGTTGTCGACTTGCTCGCCGTTTTTGAAGGTGGCTAGGGTGGTGTCTTTTTGGGCTTGTGTTAGGGGCCCAAAGGCAATGTCTCGGCCGTCTATTAGGTCTGCCATCATGCCGGCTTCGCCGCCAGAACAGCTCATAGACGCAATGTGTTTATGGCTTAAAGGGCCAATGATAGACAGTAACTTAAGGCTTTCCAAAAATTCCGGCACGGTGTTCACTCGAGCAATACCCAAACGTTTGAATAAGGCATCAAATAAGCTATCTGCGCCCGTGAGCGAGCTGGTGTGAGAGAGGGCGATTTTGGCTGCAGCGGCGGTACGCCCGGTTTTAATGGCTACAATGGGGATGTTTAATTCTAGAGCGCGCCGCGCCGCCTGATCAAACGCGGCCAAGTTATTGATGCCTTCAATGTGCAGGCCAATGGCCGTCACTCGAGGATCATCCAGCATGGCGTCCATCACTGTAGCGATGTCCATTTGGGCTTGATTGCCCATGGTAAACATATAGGCAATAGGTAAGCCCACCTGTTGCATGGTCATGTTGAGACCAATGTTGCCACTTTGGGTAATAATGCCAACGCCTTTGTCTACGGGTTGGCAACCATGCTGGTCGGGCCATAACACGGCTTTGTCCAAGGCATTGATCACGCCGTAGCAGTTGGGCCCAATGATAGGCATATCGCCAGCTGCACTCAGTAACCGTGTTTGTCTATCGATGCCCATGGGCCCTAACTCACTGAAACCTGAGGCGTAAAGCAGAGCCCCACCGGCGCCCATTTTGTTGAGTGCAGCCACGGTTTCAATGGCACTTTCGGCATTAACGGCAACGTAAGCCGCATCGGGTGCTTGAGGTAAGTCTTGGATTGTTTTTAGGCAGCTAATACCTGCCAGTTCGCTACGTTTGGGGTGTACCGACCAAATGGGACCACTAAATCCCATGGCCTGACTTTCACGAATGGCAAAGTCGGCGCCACGACTGCCAAACACGGCGATGGATTGAGGCGCTAGGAGGCGTCGTAATCGCTGTTTGCTGATCATTGCCAACTTACCCTTCCAACGGCCGTAACATGGAACGAGAAATAATGTGGCGTTGGATTTCACTGGTGCCGTCCCAAATGCGTTCTACGCGGTGGTCACGCCAGATGCGCTCCAATGGAAGTTCGTCCATTAAGCCCATGCCGCCCAAAATTTGAATGGCCTCATCCGACACCATGGCCAGCATTTCTGTGGCTTTTAGTTTGGCCATGGCGGCGTCTGCGTCGCTCATTTCACCACTGCAGTCTTTCCAAGCGGCGTACATGGTCAGTAGTTCTGCAGCTTTTAATTCGGTGGCCATGTCGGCGAGTTTAAAAGAAACGCCTTGAAATTTGCCCACGCTTTGGCCAAATTGTTTGCGGGTGGCAGCCCATTCCGTGGCTATTTCTAAAGCCCGTTCGGCGCGTCCTAAACACATTGCTGCAACAGATAATCGGGTTGCACCGAGCCATTCGTTAGCCACATCAAAGCCATGGTCTTCGACGCCTAAAATTTGAGATTTGTGTACTCTGCAGTTGTCAAAGTTAAGGATGCTGTTGTGATATCCGCGGTGGGATACGCTGTTGTAGCCAGGTTCTACGGTGAATCCGGGGGTGCCCATGTCGACCAGGAAGCTGGTAATTTTTTTCTTTGGGCCGCGAGCTGTTTGTTCCACGCCGCTGGCGGCGAATAGAATGACAAAATCCGCCACGTCTGCATGGCTAATGAAGTGCTTGGTACCGTTAATGATGAAGTCATCACCATCGCGCTCGGCGCGGCACTGCATAGAGCGCACGTCGGAACCGGCATTGGGTTCGGTTAGGGCTAAACAATCGACCTTGTCGCCGCGAATGCTGGCATGCAAGTAGTTTTCTATTTGCTCGCCCTTACATGCCAAGAGTATATTGCTGGGTCGGCCCACAATGTATTGTAAACCAAAATTAGCGCGGCCTAGTTCGCGCTCCATTAAACACAAAGTGAGGGTATCTAGGCCTGCGCCACCGTGTTCTTCTGGCATGTTAGCGGCGTAGAGGCCCAATTCAATGGCTTTTTGTTTAATGTCTGCATAGACTTCTGGGCGGATGGTGTTGGTTTTTTCCACCTCAGTTTCGTGGGGGTACAATTCTTGCTCTACAAACGCCTTTAGGGTGGCGATGATCATTTGTTGTTCGTCGGTAAGGCTAAAGTCCATGATCTGTATTCTCTATGAGGCGGTTCGGGTGTAAAGTGTTGGCCAACTGACGCCGCAGGCCAACAGTCAAAAATGCTACTATGCCCTAGAGTGATAAAACTGACTTGACGAAAAGCGATGATTTTTTAGGGAATAACGAATATTTCCCGGCGCGTTAAGGTGCCGATTGCAGGCTTAATTGAACCTATGAATAGTATGTAAACAGGGTTAAAAAAGACTACAAATTGGAGCTAATTTGGGTGCTAAATTTCCTTTTGGAAAGGGGTTTGACCTGAGTTTCCTATGTTGCTCGTAAGTTTCGGTCTGGTGGCTAATCACGGGTCGCTTTTGGATATGTAGTAAATTTACAAGAGAGTATTATTTTCCACCAATATTCAAGTGACTCGTTTTGCACCTTCGCAGACGGGTCAAATAACCATAAATTGATGCTCAAACCGGCTCAATTTTAATACCAAGGTAAAATCATGGCTAAGACTTACTTGTCCGACATTGATATTGCTCGCGCTGCCGAGAAACGTCCTATCGCTGAAGTTGCTACAAAACTAAACATCAATGTTGATGATTTAGAAATGTACGGCAAAATCAAAGCTAAAATCAGCCCTGAGTTCATCAAAAGCGTTGCAGATCGCAAAGATGGCAAGTTGATCCTAGTAACAGCGATCAACCCAACTCCAGCTGGCGAAGGCAAGACGACTACTACTATCGGTTTGGGCGATGCCTTGAATCAAATTGGTAAGCAAGCGTCTGTTTGTTTACGTGAACCTTCTCTTGGCCCATGTTTTGGCGTTAAGGGTGGTGCAGCTGGTGGCGGTTACGCTCAGGTTGTTCCAATGGAAGACATCAACTTGCACTTCACTGGCGATTTCCATGCCATTGGCCTTGCACACAACTTGTTATCTGCTGCTATCGACAACCACCTTCAGCAAGGTAACGACCTGAACCTAGACCCACGTCGCATCGCATGGAAGCGCGTTATGGACATGAACGATCGTGCCCTACGTAACGTTACCATCGGTCGTGGCGGCCCAGCTCACGGCGTGCCTCGTGAAACTGGATTCGACATTACTGTAGCGTCTGAAGTGATGGCGATCTTCTGTTTGGCTAACACTCTAGCCGAACTTAAAGAGAAGCTAGGTGACGCAGTAGTTGGTTACACTTACGACCAGAAGCCTGTAACTGCACGTGACCTTAAGGTTCACGGCGCAATGACTGTATTGTTGAAAGACGCATTCAGCCCTAACCTAGTACAAACGCTTGAGCACACGCCAGCATTCGTACACGGTGGCCCATTTGCTAACATCGCTCACGGTTGTAACTCTGTAGTTGCGACTCGTTTGTCTATGAAGCTAAGTGAATACACAGTAACAGAAGCCGGTTTTGGCGCTGACTTGGGTGCTGAGAAGTTCCTAGACATCAAGTGTCGTAAGGCTGGCATCACTCCTAGTGCTGTTGTTATCGTGGCTACTATCCGTGCACTTAAGCTACACGGTGGCGTTCCTCTTAAAGACGTTAACAACGAAAACCTTGAAGCTGTTGAAAAAGGTGTTGATAACCTTAAGAAGCACATCGAAAATATCCACCAGTTTGGTCTTCCTGTAGTTGTTGCCGTTAACAAGTTTGTTACCGACACAGACGAAGAAGTTAAGCGCGTTCAAGCTAAGTGTGATTACTTAGGCGTTCAAGTAATTGAAGCTAACCACTGGGCAGAAGGCGGCAAAGGCGCTGTTGAACTAGCTGAAGCGGTTGTTGATTTGGTAGAAAACCACGAAAACGACTTCCATTACTTGTACGAAGATGACATGCCTCTTTGGGACAAAGTTAAAACTATCGCTCAGAAGATCTACGGCGCTGACAACATCCAGGGCGACCAGAAGCTACGTGACAGCTTTACTGCTCTAGAAGCGGCTGGCTACGGCAACTTGCCAATCTGTATGGCTAAGACTCAGTACTCTTTCTCTACTGACCCAGCCTTGAAAGGCCGCCCAACTGGTTTTGATATTCCACTTCGTGAAGTGCGTTTGTCTGCCGGTGCTGGTTTCATCGTAGTGCTTGCTGGTGACGTTATGACCATGCCTGGTCTTCCTAAGAAGCCTGCTGCTGAAGTCATCGACATCAACGAAAACGGCGACATCGTTGGCTTGTTCTAAGCCACTCGCTGATTAAAAAAGCCCCGCTAGGTTCTACTTAGCGGGGCTTTTTTGTTTGACAAAAAATACGTCCTTGTCTATAAGTGAATCCCCTGAGTTAGACCGAGATTAGCACTATGTCGATTACCTACCTAAAACGAGCTAGCAAATCAGCCGCCACCGATGAAGAGTCCACCCGTGCCACAGTGTCTGAAATGCTGGTTAATATTGAAGCTGGGGGTGAATCTAGGTGTGCAGAATACGCCGCACAGTTAGATGGCTATCACGGCAATATCATAGTCACTAATGAAGAAATTGAGCAAGCGACTAGGCGTCTTTCCACCCAAGTGAAGGATGATATTCATTTTGCTCATGAGCGAGTCACTAAATTTGCCCAACAACAGCGTAAGGCCCTCATCGATTTTGAAGTAGAGCTATCACCTGGCTTGTGGGCGGCACAAAAACAGATCCCGGTACAAACGGCAGGATGTTATATTCCCGGAGGCCGGTACTCTCATGTGGCGTCGGCCATCATGTCTGTTGCCACGGCAAAAGCTGCAGGCGTTAAGCACATCGTCGCGTGTTCACCACCCAAGCCTGAAACGGGCGTGCATGATGCGATTCTTTATACTGCCCACTATTCAGGTGCCGACACGATATTGGCATTGGGTGGTGTGCAAGGGATCGCTGCCATGGCTTTTGGCCTTTTTAGTGGCCGCGCTGCCGACGTGTTAGCAGGGCCTGGTAACCGCTTTGTCGCGGAAGCGAAACGCATGTTGTTTGGTCGGGTAGGCATTGATATGTTTGCCGGGCCAACTGAGATTGCGGTGATTGCAGATAGCCAAGCCGACCCACGTATGATTGCAGGAGATTTAGTGGGTCAAGCCGAACATGGCCCAGACTCCCCAGTATGGCTCATTAGTTTAGATTTAGGCATAGCTCAAAAGGTCATTGATCTAGTGCCTGGGTTGATTGAATCAATGCCCGAACCATCACGTTCCGCGGCACGCTCGGCATGGGCTGACTACGCCGAAGTGGTGGTGTGTAGTAGCCGCGAAGAGGCGGTTCAGGTAAGCGACCAATATGCTGCGGAGCATTTGGAACTACATTGCCAAGATTTAGACTGGTGGTCAGAAAATCTCAACAATTACGGATCTTTATTTGTGGGAGAAGAAACTACAGTGACCTATGGAGACAAGTGTTCGGGCACCAATCATATACTGCCCACCAAAGGCGCGGCACGTTATACGGGTGGCTTGTCGGTGGGTAAGTTTATAAAAACAGTGACTAGTCAGCGTATGACCGAGCAAGCCAACCGCGAGGTGGGAGCCACGGCCGCACGTATTTCTCGGTTGGAGGGCATGGAGGGCCATGCACGTAGCGGTGATGATCGTTTGGCCAAATATTTTCCTGATGAAGTGTTTAGGTTAACGTAAGTCATGCAAGAATTCATACACCTGTCCGCCTGTGTGGCAGATTTAAAATGCCGTGCTCGCCAACGTATTCCGCGCTTAGCTTTTGATTACATCGAAGAAGGTTGTAATGCTGGCAATGCACATGGCGAAGCAGGCGCCACGCATACCATCGATTTGTTGCTGGCTGAACTTGAGCAATTAATGTCGCAATTGCATTGTTCTGACCCATCGCGCATGCGTGAGCACTTAATTGGTAAACATGAATTGGCGTAACTGGGCTAATCGAAATTGCTAATGTGGATCTAAGCCGCTGCTTAAAATTTGAGTAAGCTGTAACTATGATTCAGCATGTTCGATTTAGCTGTTCCACTAACCCATATTTATAACCCCAGATTAGGTGTAACCGATTATGAAAATGACCACCGAAGAAGCTTTTGTAAAAACGCTGCAGATGCACGGTATAGAACACGCATTTGGTATTATTGGCTCCGCCATGATGCCTATCTCCGACTTGTTTGACAAAGCCGGTATTAGCTTCTGGGATTGTGCCCATGAAGGTTCTGGCGGCATGATGGCTGATGGCTACACCCGTGCCACTGGCAAAATGAGCATGATGATTGCTCAAAACGGCCCAGGCATCACTAACTTCGTGACGGCGGTTAAAACCGGTTACTGGAACCACACCCCGCTATTGTTGGTAACACCACAAGCAGCTAACAAAACCATTGGTCAAGGTGGCTTCCAAGAAGTAGAGCAAATGGCGCTGTTTAAAGACATGGTTTGTTATCAAGAAGAAGTGCGTGACCCTTCACGTATTGCCGAAGTTCTTGATCGTGTTATTGCTAATGCACATCGTTTTTCTGCACCTGCACAAATCAACGTGCCGCGTGACATGTTTACTCAAATTGTAGACATTAACTTACCTACAATGATCGACTTTGAATTGCCTTCCGGTGGCGAGATGGCCGTAGCTGAAGCTGCAAAGTTGTTGTCTGGCGCTAAGTCTCCAGTGATCCTAAACGGTGCAGGCGTTGTGTTGGCTGATGGCGGCATTGCTGCTTCTATGGCTTTGGCAGAGCGTTTAGACGCTCCTGTTGTTTGTGGCTACCAGCACAACGATGCGTTCCCAGGTTCACACCCATTATTCGCTGGCCCACTAGGCTACAACGGTTCTAAGGCCGGCATGCAGTTGATTAAAGACGCAGACGTAGTATTGGCCTTGGGCACACGCCTTAACCCATTCTCTACATTGCCTGGTTACGGCATGGATTACTGGCCTAAAGATGCCAAAATCATCCAAGTAGACCTAAAGCCTGAGCGTATTGGTTTAACTAAGGCAGTAACAGTGGGTATTGTTGGCGACGCTGCTAAAGTAGCTAACGGCATTATAGGTCAACTTTCTGCAACAGCGGGCGACGCTGATCGTGCAAACCGTAAAGCCCATATTGCGGCTACCAAGGCGGCTTGGGATGTTGAATTAGAAGCCATGACCCATGAAGACGACGATCCAGGTACCACTTGGAACGAACGTGCTCGTGAAGCTAAGCCTGAATGGTTGAGCCCTCGTATGGCATGGCGCGCTATCTCTGCCGTATTGCCAAAAGAAGCTATTATCTCTTCTGACATTGGTAACAACTGTGCCATTGGTAACGCTTACCCAACCTTCGAAGAAGGCCGTAAGTATTTAGCCCCTGGTTTGTTTGGCCCATGTGGTTACGGTTTGCCAGCTGTTGTTGGTGCCAAGATCGGTTGCCCAGATGTGCCTGTAGTGGGTTTCTCTGGTGACGGCGCATTTGGTATTGCTGTAACTGAGCTGACTGCTATTGGCCGTGAAGAGTGGCCAGCAGTGACGATGATTGTATTGCGTAACTATCAATGGGGCGCGGAGAAGCGTAACTCTACTTTATGGTTTGACGACAACTTTGTCGGCACCGAGCTAGATGAAAACGTAAACTATGCGGGTATTGCACAGGCCTGTGGCCTTAAAGGCGTTCAAGCTCGCACTATGGATGAAGTCAGTGCATGTCTTAGCCAAGCCTTGGTAGATCAAGCAGCGGGCAAGACCACGCTAATTGAAATCCTCATTAACCAAGAGCTAGGCGAGCCGTTCCGTCGCGACGCCATGAAGAATCCAGTGCAAGTTGCTGGTATCAGCCGCGATGACATGCGTCCGCAAAAAGGCGCCTAATCATCTCGATTAGTAGCTAAAGCTGGGCTGGCAATGACAAATATTATGTCATTGCCAGCGTAGCGAGGCAATCCATGACCCTACACTCGACCCCAGTTTCAGGTATAATACGGCGGATTTTATTAGCCACTGTTAGACCAAAACCATGACTGCTATTCGTACCCGCATTGCGCCATCACCAACCGGCGACCCACACCTAGGCACCGCCTACATTGCCCTATTTAACTTGGCATTCGCACGTCAACACGGCGGTGAATTCATTTTACGTATCGAAGACACAGACCAAGAGCGTAGTACGCCAGAATCCGAACAGGCTATTCTAGACTCATTGCGTTGGTTAGGTATTGAGTGGAGCGAAGGCCCAGACGTGGGTGGTCCACATGGCCCGTACCGCCAAAGCGAGCGGGGCAGCATCTACAAAGACTACGCCGATCAACTGGTACAAGACGGCCATGCCTTCTATTGTTTTGCTACCTCAGAAGAGCTTAACGAGCTACGTCGTCACCAAACCGAAAATAAACTACCCATCGGCTACGATGGCCGTGGCCTAGACTTGTCTCCAACTCAAGTGAAACAGCGCTTGGATGACGGTATACCCTACGTGGTGCGCATGAAAATCCCACGCGAGGGCACTTGTGTATTCCAAGACATGTTACGTGGCAGTATCGAAATTGAATGGTCTCAAGTGGATATGCAAGTGCTGCTTAAAGCAGACGGTATGCCGACGTATCACCTCGCCAATGTGGTAGACGATCATCTCATGGGTATCACCCACGTATTGCGTGGCGAAGAATGGATTAACTCAGCACCTAAACATCAACTACTGTATCAGTATTTTGGTTGGGATATGCCCGAGCTATGTCATTTGCCGTTATTGCGTAACCCAGACAAGAGCAAGCTGTCAAAACGAAAGAACCCCACTAGCATTATGTATTACCAGCGTATGGGTTACTTGCCAGAAGCCATGTTGAACTATTTAGGCCGTATGGGCTGGTCTATGCCAGACGAACGGGAAAAGTTTAACCTTGAAGAAATGATTGCCAACTTCGACGTTAAGCGCGTTTCATTAGGCGGCCCGATTTTTGACCAAGAAAAGCTGTCTTGGCTCAATGGCTTATGGCTGCGTGAAGACCTAAGCGATGCTCAGTTTATGCAGCGCATGCAAACGTGGGCCATTAATAGCGAATTCTTAGCGCCTATCGTGCCCCTGATTAAGCCCCGTGTAGATAAGTTTAGCGACGTATTGCCATTGGCAGGTTTCTTCCTGAGCGGCATGCTAGAGCTCACCGAGGATGACCTTGCCAGTAAAAAGCTGGAGCCAGAACAAGTACGTAAAGCCTTGCAGTTTACCTTGTGGCGCTTAGAGGCCCTGCGCCATTGGCAAAAAGACGACATTTTCGCTATTTGTAAAGGTATGGCGCAAACACTCGAAATTAAGCCTAAAGACCTATTCGCGGTTTTATTTGTGGTGATTACCGGTACAGCCAATTCCGTGTCGGTATTTGATGCCATGCAAATTCTTGGCCCAGACATGAGTCGTGCCCGTATTCGTCATGCGGTCGACGTGTTGGGTGGTCTTTCAAAGAAGGAAGCCAAGCGTTGGGATAAGGAATATCAGGCGCTCTGAAGGGTATTGGATAAATCAATGGAAGTGATTGATTAAAAACAGCCTTTTTCTAGCTAAACTGGTAAGAATTGGCTTGCAATCCCGCCTCAGGTGCCTATAATACGCCTCCATCAAGTCGCAACAGCAACATCCAAAGCGCTTGATTACCCTCGTGTGGGGCCTTAGCTCAGCTGGGAGAGCGCAACACTGGCAGTGTTGAGGTCAGCGGTTCGATCCCGCTAGGCTCCACCAATTATTTGTTATAAATCAGGCGGTTATCAGCTTACAAGTTGAACCGCCTTTTTTGTGCCTGCAATTAGCCGTGTAGGTAAATTAAACCATTACAGTGGAGCTAACTCATGAAAGTCATTCGATGGATTTTAGGTCGTATCATTTTAATTTTAGATTTCCTAACCTCGCCTACACCTGTAAAACGACAGGTTGGTGTGCAAAAAGACATTGATAGCGAAACGGCCTCCATGTCGTTGTATCAATTTCATGCGTGCCCTTTTTGCGTCAAAGTTCGTCGTCATCTAAAGCGCCACTCGCTGCACATTGAGTTGCGAGATGCAAAAGCTGAGGGTGAGTTTAAGGCCGAGTTAATTCGCGAAGGTGGCCGCCATAAGGTGCCTTGCTTAAGAATCGAAAAACCAGATGCTTCTGTAGTATGGCTCTATGAGTCCAATGACATTATGGCTTATCTTAATGACCGGTTTGATCTGGTTTAACTCTTGTAAACACCCATTTTCAAGATGTTCAGGCTTGGGTTTGTAAGATAGGATGGAGATTCGAATAACAACCGTTAAAGAGGTCATTCATGCTACAACACTGGAGTCGGGCGGTTACCGATGTTTGGGGATTTGAGTGTGCCGTGAGCCGCTTGGATGGCGAGTACGATCTAAATTTTTTGGTCACCTCTACTGTTGGTGATTATGTTCTGAAAGTCATGCGCGTGGGTTGTGACGACGCATTTGTAGCGATGCAGTGTTCGGCTTTAGCGCACTTACAACAAGTGTCCGCTGCTGTCCACGTGCCAGTGCCCAGGGTCATTACTACCCTAGCCGGAGACCAATTCACCTACCTTCAAGATCCGCAAGGCGAGCTAAGAGTTGTTTGGTTGCTGAGTAAATTTGAAGGTTCTAATTACGCTGATTTTGAACCTAAATCTGAGGCCTTAATTTTCCAGCTTGGCCATTATATGGGCCACATGAACACCCAGTTAGCGTCTTTTGAGCATGGGTATTTGGATCGAGAGTTTAAGTGGAATTTGGTACAAGCGGGTTGGGTTGAGGCTCGGTTCGATTGCCTTGCAGATCCTACGCGAAAATCCATTGTCAAATCTATTGTAGAGCAATTTAATGCTGTACAAGAAGGCCTATCTAGCCTACCACAGCAGTGTATTCACAACGACGTTAATGACTACAATATTCTGGTGCAGGGGTGCCTTAATCAAGGGCCAACTATAACTGGCATTATCGATTTGGGCGACATGTGTTTGGCACCTAGAGTATGTGACTTAGCCATTGCCGGGGCATACATTGTCTTAGATCAGGCTCAGCCCGAGCAAGCCTTAGCA
>Ga0209035_10000661_pt1 | contig 13569 bp, 13 predicted proteins | sample MarorgKNORR_S2LV_6_FD_188220 | JGI IMG/M metagenome (GOLD analysis project Ga0209035, IMG submission 188220) | Marine microbial communities from the Southern Atlantic Ocean, analyzing organic carbon cycling - AAIW_A/KNORR_S2/LV (SPAdes) (version 2) | ecosystem: Environmental > Aquatic > Marine...
GGTGACCCGCCGCTCGGAAGTTAGTCGAACAGGGAAGCTGGGTGTTGAGTCCAAGGACAAGATGAAGTCCAGAGGGCTGGACAGTCCGGATAGGGCTGATGCGGTTATGGGTTGTATATCCTGCGGCGGTGGAGTGGGTGGCAGTTGGGAGAGATTCAACGCTATCAGCCGTCCAACGGTGGGGGAGTTAATGGATGAAGCCAGTAGAAATTATGAAGAAGAAGCCTTGCCAAGCGGTATGTATGTGGGGTATTAGCTGTGGGGTATGGTCTTGACATTAAGGCGGTCGAGCATAAGGGGAGTGCCTCCATCAGAGGCAGTCTGTTATACTTGCGAAGAGATTGGGATGTGCGTTGCGGAAGACGTAGCCGTTGGTGGCTTTATTTGCGAGGAGTGTATAGGTCATGCGTTAAAGACAGAGATTCTGATAATGGCAACTTGGAGACGGGCAAACATGAGACATCCGGAACCTGAAGAGTTTTCTGATTGGGAGAATCACTAATGGCTAAAAAAGAAAAGAAACAAGACGGCCCTAACAAGGACGGGTATACAAAACCAACCAAGGCTGACTTGAAGGTTGGCAAAGCTGCACCCAGAGGGCGCAATAGGGGGAGAGGGAGATAATGAGTACAGAACTTTTCAGTCTCGTAAGTAATGACATCAGTTCCCGTGTGCGCTGGGAAACCAGACAAGCACTCTGGTATCAAATGCGTAATGACGGATTACGCCGCAAGCACAAGCCGTGGCCCAACGCATCCGATGTTCACTTTCCTTTAATTGATACAACCATCAACAAGCTCAAGCCGAGTTTCTTTCAACAGGCTATGGGCCTTGATGTGTTGGCGACATTCGTTCCCATGCGGAGCCAGCTAGCCGCTTTCACTTCCGCCGCTGAACAGTGGTTCTCGTACAAGCTAAATGAGAAGTCCAACTACGCCACAGAGGTGATGAGTTGGATTGACCATATGCTTGTCAGTGGTCATGGGATTTTGAAGGTATACTGGAATCCGGATAAGGGGCAGATAGAGTTTCAATCTGTTGACCCAGTTTACATGATTGTTCCACCGTGGACAAAAGAGATTGGTGGGGCTGACCGAGTTTGTCAGGTGATTCCCATGAGCCTTGAGTCATACAAGCGGGCAGGAATTTACAAGGACGACAAGAAAACGCTGGAAGCAATTTCGGGTGGGCAGAATGAAGAGGGCGGGATTCTCTCGGAACTGAAGAATAATAAAGAGGTGCGGGAAGGGCTTACTCATTCTATGGATGAGGAGCAAGTTATTGTGTGGGAGGTTTATTCGCGGGACAAGGACGGTGATTGGATAATGGAATGCTTCTCACCCCAAGCCCCTGACATCCCGCTTCGGAAGGAGATGAAGGTTCCGTTTGACCACGGTATGCCTCCGTTCATTTCATGTAAGTACGAGATTACTGGTGGTGGTTGGTATTCGCCTCGCGGAGTCTGCGAGATGCTAGGCCCGTTTGAGATTGCGCTTAACAAGACTTGGAACGAGAAGATGGATGCGGCAACGCTCCTCAATCAGCCGATGTTCAAGGCTGAACGTGACCTGCCTAACTCCGTTAACCTGCGGATGAAACCCGCGCAGATTCTTCCGTTTGGAATTGCTCCGGTTCAGATGCCGTCCACGCCGATTGACTTTGACAATGAGATGACTCAAACCCAGTCGATTGCAGAACAGCGGGTTACTGTTCCTGATTACGGAATCATGGCCGACAGGGACAGACGCACGGCAACCGAGATTGAATCCATAAATGCCCAAGCCCAACAGAACATGGACTTGCGTTTGCGCTTGTTCCGTCAGGCGTTGGGTGACCTGTTCCGTCAGGCTTGGAGCTTGCTGATTCAGTTTGATTCCAAGGACTTGCAGTATCGGTTCCTTGAGGACTCCCTTGCTGTTGACCCAGTAGCCCTCCACGAACAATATCAGATTGAACCTCGCGGCGGAATGGATATGGTGAGCAGGTCAATGCTGTTAAACAAAGCAGTCCAGCGAAAAGAACTCTTTATGAACTCGCCTTGGATAAATCAGGTTGAACTGGATAAGAGCATCATCGAGCTTGATGACCCCTCCCTTATTCCTAGATTGGTTCAAGACCCGAACCAGAAGGAAGTTGACGAGAGTGAGGATGAGCAGAGAACCCTCCCAGCCCTCCTTATTGGTCAAGTAATTCCGGTCAAGGCCGGTCAGAATTATCAGACTAGGATTGGAGTGATTATGGCTTTCTTGGAACAGTCCAGACAGACAGGGATGCAGGTAAGCCCGCAGGGTATGCAAGCTATCACAACAAGATTGGATGGATTGTTGTTGGCTATGGAAGAGGTTGATACCAATAATGCCCGTGCATTACGCAAGGACGTTATGGAATATCTGCAATCAATCGGGGCCGCTCCCCAGCCACAGGATGAGGAGGCTGCGATGATGGCACAAATGATGCAGCAGCAAGGCGGTGGTGGTCAGCCGCCTCCCCCCAACTTGGAAGCCCCACCCCAACCAACACCAGACGCTCCAATGCCAGTTGAGGAAACAGCATCAGTGGGAGTAGGACAGTAAGTACCGTACAGTACCCATGATAAGATTTTTTAGGTTTTTGAAGATTGCTTGGCGTCTATCAGGTAACATCCCTTGGGTGGGTGAACCTGAATGGGGAGCATCAGAAGCGAATTTACTACGCAAGTTCCTCGTCACAGTAGAGGGTAAGAAACTGCGGATGGTTCTTCTGAACATGGTTTTGAAGCAAAATCAGCAAGCTGTTTCGGAAAAGAAAAACCTTGCATTTGAAGCAGGGTTTGCGAATGGTGTTAGGACAACGGTTCACACTGTTGAGGTTCTGGCAAAGGATTTGGAAGAACCTAAAGAATTTACGGAAGATATATACGGAGCCGAATATCTTCCGAGTGAAGGCTCCACAGCAACGACTGGTCTACTTGGTGCGATGGCTGGTCGAGGATAAGCACTATTATTGGGAAGCATTATGCCAGAAGAATCCGGCGAAATTACCGCCGAACAACTGTTGGCCGCAGCAGAGCAGCATGACGCTGTTACTGATGTGGGTGAAACTCCAGTAGTCGAAATTGAGACTACGGAACCTGAACCGGAAGAGATTCCGGAAGAGCCACAAGTTGAGGCGGCGGAAGCCGAACCGGAGACTGATGAGCAGAATGCCGATAAGCCTGATAGTTCATTGACAGAAAGCGAGGCTCCTGAAACCGAGGAGCAGCCTAAAAGTAAGTGGGAAAAGAACGAAGCCCGTAAATCGAAATCTTGGAAGGAGATAAACTCCCAAAAAGAAGAGATTAAGCGACTTCGTGAAGAACTTGATTCGGAGAAAGGTAAGCTCAATGAGCGACACCAAGAACTGAATGAGGGGAAAGCCTACCGTGATAGTGATGGTTTTTCCGTAGCTGACTATGAGGAAGCTGCTGAAAAACTTGAGGGTGATGGTGACTACGACTTGGCCGAACAAACCCGCTCAAGAGCGCAAGAAGTTCTTGTAGAGGGTAAAAAGGCTGAAGAGGGTCATGCAGTAAAGGAAGCACAGACGAAGTGGGATGAGGCTAGGGCAGACCTGATGAGGGAAACCCCTGAACTCAAAGACTCTGAATCTGAACTTACCAAGACTGCTAACCAAATCCTTAAAGACCATCCTGACCTTATGTACGTCCCAGAGGGGCGGGGGTTGCGTCACGCAGTTCAGATTGCTGAATACAAAATAAAGGCTGCACAGTCGGAATCGAGTCAAGCTGAAGTTAAAGAACTAACAGAAAAACTAACAAAACTGGAAAAAAAGATGTCTATTAGTGGTGGGTTCACCAATGACAGGCCGGATGGAGAAAGAGCATTTACTGACCTCTCTGATGAGGAACAGGAATCGCATCTCCGTAAGGCCGCTATGTCACTTGATGATTCATTCTAACGGACGAAAGGTATAAATAATGGCTACTAATGTCACTACTGATGCCGCACTGGCTAACCAGTACCAAAATTATTTCAGCAAGAAATTGCTGACCTATGCTGTTCAAGCTCTGGTACTCGACCAGTTCGGCTCTAAAGCCCCACTTCCTGCGAAGTCGGGTCATAAAGCAATATCAATGTTTAGGTGGGATACACCGAAAGCAACTGATATCAACACCCTCACTGAAGGCGATGCCACCAGTGTGGGAGAACGGGCAATCTCGCTGACGAAAATCAGCAAGACGCTCATCCAACGTGGTCAGATTGTTAAACTGTCTGACGTTCTAAATGCAACGGATTTATTTAATTCCTTGCAACAGAGTGTCAAGATTAACGGACAAGATGCTGCCATTGATATGGACAACATCACGCGCAACATATTGGTTGGTTCCAATGTGGGCGATAACGTGAACTCTGGTGCGACTGCACAGGAAGGTGGATTTTCCACTGACCCAGCGACCAACCTTGATAACGGTGATTCACTCACTGAACTCTATGCGGATGGTACGAAGCAGACAGCCAGCGGAGGTCAATATACGACCTTTGAAGCTACGACTAGCGGTAATACGCTTGACGGAGCGGCTGTCCTAAACGCTGTTACGCAGCTAAAGGTTAACCGAGCGCAACCCACCAGCGGTGGGATGTACGCTTGTGTTGCTAGTCCTCAAGTATTGAGTGACCTAATGCAAGACAACACTTGGTTGAACGCATCGCAGTACAGTAATGTGGAAGAGTTGTATAAAGGTGAAGTTGGCCGTTTATTCGGCGCGAAGTTCATCATGACAACGAATCCGTTCATTACTGCTGATGCACTTGGAACTGACGCTGACCGCTTCATCTATGATGCTGCGGCTGGTGGCGGAACTGGTGCTGCTGCTGACGTTCACACCTCCCTGTTCTTGGGAGAAGGAGCGTATGGTGTGCCGGAACTGGCTAGTCAGTCTCCGTTCAGTCCGAAGATGATTATCACGGATTCAGCAGATAAGAGTGACCCTCTTAATATGCTGATTACCGCTGGTTTCAAAGTCTTCTGGACTGCTCTGCGGCAAAACACAAACTACTACGCCATCATGCGAAGCAAGACTGCTTCCACTGCGTAAAGGTTAAACACGTTATGCAGCCCAAAGGTGGCGTAACTCTTATTATTACTGTGGGAGGGGGAAATCCCCCCTCCTGCGGTAGTTCTGTTGACTCTAAAAAAGAAGGTAATGAAATGATTAAAGTTCCTATGGAAGCGTTGGTTTCCGAAACCGAGGGAGGGGAAGCTCTTTCTCCTGCTATTGGCGATTCTGTTGTTCTTGATTCTGTCGAGGGCGAGGTTGTTGCTGTGAATGAAGATGGCACTGCCCATATCCAAATCAAAACTGCTGGCGGTGTGCCGGTTGAGTATATTGAAGACGTAGTTGAGGAGATTCCGGTTGATGCGGAAGCACTTGATGCGGAGGAAGCTGCTCTTGACGCCGAGGGCGACGAACTTTTGGCTGCTGCGGAAGCGGTAGACGAAGAAGCACTATTCTAATATGCCTCTTTACTCCTTTGAGTCGGAGCGTGGGGATGTTGTTGAGCAGTTGGTTCCAATAGGAACCGAGCAAATCGACATTGACGGAAAGGCGTATACTCGCCAATCGGCCCCAGAGGGGTTCGTTTTGGTTGGGGCATCTGGAAAAACCTACTCGCAAGCCGAGCAGGTTAAGGACGGATACTATAAACTGGAACAGACAGAAGGCTCAAGGTTTCTGAAGAAGTCACAGTTTACAACAAAACAAATTAAGAAAGCGTGGGGGTTTTAGATGGCTACATTAACAGGAAGAACTATTGCGGCGAGTTACGCTGAACTACTAAAGACCACATCGGCAAGTGGGATTACTGGTTCACTGGATACCGTACAGGACGGGGACGCTACTGATTCTGCGTTGCAGTTGAGCAGTGGCGCAGTCAAGTCCACCGGAACTCTTGAGGTTGCTGGCACAGCCACATTGTCCACTAGCGTTACCCTTGCGACAGGTGCAACGGTTACGGGGATTGACAACGGCGACCTTGCGACAGGTTCGGCAACTCTTCTTGCTACGCAAGGAGCGGTCAAGACTTACGTTGACGCACAGGTTGGAGCTTCCGATGCGCTATCCGAGGTTCTAACAAACGGCAACACGACAGGTTCGACCAACATCATTGTCACCGCTGGCCAGTCAATAACAACTGATACAATTTCCGAAACAACCGCTGCTGCGGGCGTAACTGTTGACAGCGTTCTGGTTAAGGACAATACCGTTACGGCAACAACATTCACTGGGGCGTTGACTGGTAACGTGACTGGGGATGTCACTGGCGACCTAACCGGCGACAGTGCGGGTACGCATACTGGCGCGGTGACTGGTAACGTGACAGGCAATGTAACTGGAGATTTAACTGGAGATAGTTCGGGTACGCATACGGGTGCAGTCACGGGCGACGTGACGGGAGATTTAACCGGAGATAGCGCAGGGACACACACCGGAGCAGTCACAGGTAATGTAACGGGTAATGTAACGGGAGATGTTACGGGGGATGTAACGGGAGATGTTACCGGAGATTTAACCGGAAATGTTACTGCTACATCCGTTCTTGCTGACGGGGTTGTGGGGACAACTCAATCTGCTTCTAATAACTCCACGAAGGTTGCAACCACTGCTTATGTGGACGCACAGGTGGGAACTTCCGATACGTTATCCGAGGTGTTGGCTAATGGAGGCACGGCGACAAGCTCGGCTCTTGCAGGGGTCATGTCTGATGAAACAGGCAGCGGCTCACTTGTTTTTGCGACCAGTCCGACTCTGGTCACTCCAGCACTCGGAACTCCAGCAAGCGGTGTGGCAACAAACCTGACTGGAACAGCAGGAAGCCTGACAGCGGGAACCGTCACCACGAATGCGAATTTAACCGGCGACATCACATCGACTGGCAATGCCACCGCCATCGCAGCGGGCGTAATTATTGATGCAGATGTAAAATCTGATGCTGCCATAGCTTACTCAAAGCTGGGTACTATCCCTACTTGGAATCAATCCACCACGGGCAACGCTGACACAGTCACAACTAATGCAAATTTAACCGGCGATATTACCAGTGTAGGCAACGCGACTACGTTTGCTGGCAACTTGCCGGTTGCAAACTTAAACAGCGGCACTGGCGCGGGGGCAACGACTTTTTGGCGTGGTGATGGAACTTGGGTAACACCTTCCGGCGGCGGCGATGTCGCTAAAGTCGGCACACCCGTTGACAATCAAGTGGGCGTGTGGACGGGTGACGGCACGATTGAAGGAACCAGCAGCCTCGTTTTTTCTGGGGGTCAGATTTTAACAAAAGACACTAGCGGTGATGCTTCGGTAAAGGTGTGGGCGGGCGGAAGCAGCGACCCAAGACTTCAGTTTACCGTAGAAGGCGCGACTGACTATGTAATCGGATTAGATAATGATGCTGGTGATGCCCTGAAATTCTGTCGGAGTTCCACTGTCGGGACAACGACTCAAATGACCATCGACTCGGCTGGCCTCGTTGGCATAGGTACTGCGGTACCAGCGCAAAAGCTGTCAATCCATCAAGGTCACGTTAAATGTGACGCTGGATTCGGCTACGGCTGGGGTGATTTGAACACGGGGATGTTTGGACGAGGAACTGCGGATTCATTAAGCCACCTTGGGTTACGGGTAAATGGTGGAACGGACGCTCTATATATCGACTCGGCGGGCGACGTCGCCATCGGGACGACCGTGGGGGGAGCAAAGCTGGGAGTCGTTGGCGCGATACATACATTCGGGACAGGCGTGACCCCATCGGCTACCTCCGGCTTTCAGTTGTCGGCAAGCAACTCAAACGACGACGGGTATCTTTGGAATTTTGAAGATGCGGATATACTTTTCGCTACAAATAACACCGAACGCTTACGAATCACAGCGGCGGGCAACGTCGGCATAGGAGTTTCGGTGCCAGCGGCAAAATTGGACGTGGGAGGACAGATTCTGGGGGTGGCCGGTGCGCTTTCAGCACCTACGTTTTCATTTAGCGACGATACAACCGCTGGAATAAGCCGCCCAACAACTGGGACTGTGAACATCGTAACGGGCGGAACCGAACGCGTACGAATCAACAGCACGGGCGTCGGCATAGGCGGTACGCCAACATCGAAGTTTGAATTATTCGGGACGAACGGCAACGTACAGATTGCAGCCGATGGCAACACAGTTGACTACACCCGCAATGGGGCAAACTACCTCTACGCCAATGCGGGGAGCAGTTCCTCATTAAAATTGCAGGGCCAGCACTCATTGCAATTCTCTACTGGTGCAAGCCAGACCGAACGCCTACGAATCGACAGCGCGGGCCTCGTTGGCATAGGAAAAACTCCAACTACCGTACTTGATATTGCGGATGATGGAACTGGCTTGAGGCTGTCGAGAGGCACTGTAGATTTAAGACTTTCTGACAACACGACGAACGGCAATATCGGTACGGAGTCGAATCACAATTTATACATAAGAACTAATTCGGCTAACCGGATTGCCGTCACCAACGCTGGTTATATCGGCATAGGTACGGATTCGCCGGCTGCATTGCTATCTCTTGATGGTGGTACTGACGACTGGACGTCTGGGCTACAACTCAATAATAATTCAAACTATATCGGTAATATTTATATGGGAGGTGCAGCCACCAACCGAATGACTTTTTATAACCGAAATACTGGAGGAGGTTCATGGGACTGGATGGACAGCGGTACAGGGAGTGGTGATGTAACGTATATGACTCTCGCAGAGGGCAAACTTGGCATAGGCACTTCTGTGCCTCAATTGGCGAAATTAGACGTTGTCGGAGCGATAGGGCAATCTGGTGCTACATGGACGACTGGTGCGCGAGCAAATTCCCTAGTAATTGATAATAACGTAGGGGCCGCTCGATTTCACGCTGTCGGCGCAGACGCGACCACGATGGGGTCATTTAATTTCTACACGGCAGAGACTGATGGAGGTGCTTTAGAACGATTAACCATTTCAGCGGCGGGCCTCGTTGGCGTAGGACGCACCCCAACCACACACCCTCTTGAAGTTCAAGGGACTATTGCCTCCTCTTTAGGAATGTTTCGCGCAATAGGAACTGACCAACCTGCTTACTTACGCTCCACAGGAACTGGCGTAATTAAAATTGGTGACGTTGACGGTACTGGAGAAATCCAACTCGGTGCGGCTGGCGGGGATGTTCAGGTTATTAACAATTTAGGAATAGGTCAGGTGGCGACAGGGTTACTAGATGTCGCGGGTGATTTCGTAGTAGCCTCCACAGGCCGAGTCACCGTCAAGAAGTCCAGTAACTCCGAGATAGTCGATCAAGCATCTGGAACCTGTGACCTATCTGCATCTAATAATTATCAAGTCACCATAGGCGGGGCAACCACCATAAATCTCACGAGTGGCACAGATGGACAGAGCGGCGTGATTAAGATTGTCCACGATGGCTCTAATGTCCCTACCTTCACCTCTAGCCAGATCAAGTGGGAAGGCGGCACAGTCCCTACACCCAGCACCGGATCAGGTGACATAGATTTAATAGCTTACTATGTGGATGGAGACATCTACGGAGTATACCTAAAGGGAATGGCCTAGTAATTTAGTAACCCCATAACACAAAACAAATAAATAATGAAAGCATTCACAAGATTAGAAGCACGAATCATCCCAGAAAAAGATGGGTTGAAAAACGTGGTAACAGAGTTAGTGGTTGGCATGACCTACACCGATGACGACAGCGGACTATCCGTTTATCGTGATACATTGGTGTCCCTGCCCGCCCCAGACGAAGCAGACTTCATCGCCTTTGATGACATTGACGAGGCGTGGTGCCTTTCGATTGCCGACAAAGTAGCGGCTGATAACGATTGGGAAACCAGTATGGCTGCTGAAGTTGAAGCCGCAAAAAGTCGCCCAATCTCAAAGCCATTCTCGTTCCAAGAGCCAAAAGTTGAGGCGTAAGAAATGGCGTTCGGCGGAACAAATCCTTTGCTGCTGAAGAAAGCTGCGGCTGCTGATTATGTGGTGACGAAGTCGTTGCGGTTTAATGATGGGGATACGCCCAGTTTAAGCCGGACGCCATCTGTTGCCGGAAACCGAAAGACGTTTACATTTAGTTGCTGGTTCAAGCTGTCCAAGGTAGTTGGCTCCAGTTCTGCCTATATGTTTTCGGCAGGAACATCAGGTGAGCGGTTCGGCATAATGATTCGTGATGATGTGCTTCGCGTGGATGGAAACGGGGGAATATATTTAACGTCAGCTAACAAGATTCGTGATTTAAGTGGGTGGATGCACATCTGCATAGAAATTGACACGACCCAATCTACATCCACTGAACGAATTAAGTTGTATATTAATGGGGCCGAAGCAACATATAACACCTACACCCCACCAGGGCAGGACGCGTCACTTCAGGTCAACGATACGGTACTTCATCTTGTCGGGGAAGATGCCGAGACGGGGGGTAATAATTTTGACGGCTACCTAGCTGACGTAAACTTCATCGACGGCATAGCACTTGACGCCGCCAGCTTTGGGGAGGAGGATGCCACTACGGGCCAGTGGAAACCGAAGGCATTCAGCGGAACCTATGGCGACAATGGATTTCATCTGGATTTCGAGGATGACACCGCCATCGGCAATGATGTGAGCGGGGAGGGAAACGATTTCACAGCCACCAACCTCGCCGCCTCGGATGTTGTGAATGATACTCCGACTGATAATTATGCGGTCTTAAACCCCCTAGTCATCACCCATTCCGGTGTGGGTTACGATACGTTCTCCGAAGGCAACACGAAGGTCGTTACGGATGGAGGCGGGCGACCGATAATTCCATCCACAATTTTTATGCCGCCAAACAGCGGAACATATTATGCTGAATTTACGTTGAGTGCCGGAGCGGCAATGTACGGTATCGCTAGGAGTGACGTACCAAATGCTGATGACTGCACGACAAGCAGTAAGATTTGGGGTTACGAGTCTAACGCAGGAACGCAGTACAAAGTTAACTCTGGGAGTTATGTGTCTTTGGGAACGGCCCCATCGTACCCAGTCAAAAACGGAGTGAGTTATAATACCGCAACTGGCGAGGTTAAATTCTTTGTTGGCGGCTCGGATATTGGCGGGTACACCGGATTGTCTACGGATTATTCTTACGGGTTTTTCGTTGGTGACGGCAGCACCTCCGTATCCACTACAATAACCGCTCACTTTGATTCAGATGATTGGGACAACACTCCGAGCGGGGTTAAGCAGCTGTCCACAGGCAACCTCCCAACCCCCACAATCGCCAAGCCATCGGAGTATTTTAACACGGTGCTGTATGCGGGCAACTCGCCTTCTGACAACGACATAACAACAGTTGGATTTCAAGCAGACCTAACGTGGATAAAGTGTCGGAACCTATCTGCACACGACCACGCGCTGTACGATTCCGTGCGGGGAGCAACGAAGCAACTTCAGTCAAATACGACCAACACCGAGAGTACAGTTTCAGAAGGGCTAAAAAGCTGGGATGGAGACGGGTTTACAGTCGGTTCCAATGGGGATGCTAATGACGGTGTAGGAACTTTAGTCGCGTGGAACTGGCTGGCTGGAACCTCCCCATCGACATCGCACACCTACGAATTACGCCTAGACTTGACCACATCTTTGGGAGGTGGCTGGGGTGACTCTGGTTCTTACGATACGCCACGCCTTAAAGTGTACGAAGATAGGGGTTCCGGTAATGTGTTTCTGGGGTACGCTACAGTTACCTCTTCTGACGATTACTCGGCGAGCTATGTAATCAATACTAACAATAAGTTAGCGATTGAAATTGTCTGGGAATATGACGATTCGGATGAAGGTATGAACGCAGGTGACCCAAGCTATCCAGCAGGTACGCTCAAGGATGGGTCTACAACGATGGCAACGTGGGTAGAGGGAACTCCAGACGTTACGGATGGCGCAACCTTCATAGCTAAAACATCGGGCCAAACCGCGTCTGGAACTGGGACGCTAGTAACGTGGGCGGGCGGTGCAACAGGTTCCAGCTACAACGCTGATGCTGGGTTTTCCATCGTTACTTACACAGGCGATGATTATGACGGTGCGGGGACTGAACAAACGATTAACCACAACCTCGGAGTCGCTCCCGAAATGGTTATCGTAAAGGGTCGGACTGACGAAAACGGAATGACTGTTGGCTGGGGCGTGTATCACAAAGACCTCACGGTAGACAACTTACTCTATCTAAACACCAACGATGAGGAGTATCCAATGACGACGATGCCCATCACCAGTATCACAGACGCATCGGTGGGGTTCCTCGACGACTACGGGTCTGGCTTCAACTACGGCGGGGATGCTTCGGCTTCCGCTGACGATTATGTGGCGTATTTTTTCGCTAGTGTGGAGGGGTATTCAAAGATGGGAAGCTACGCGGGCAATTCTTTGGCTGATGGGCCGTTCGTGTACTGCGGATTTACGCCAGAGTTTATTCTAATAAAAAATACAGGTGGTTCGTACGGGTGGTTCGTTTGGGACACCGTGCGGAACACAGGACAACCGCTTACGGATTATCTGTACGCAGACACATCTGACGCCGAAGCCACCGATGGTGACTACATTATTGATGTGGTGTCGAACGGCTTTCAGCCCCGCGCCGAATCATCCGGTATGAACAATACATCTTACAACTATATATACTACGCCGTGGCTAAAAATCCATTTAAGTACGCAAACGCAAGGTAAACTATGTATTACGCAAACGACAGAAAACTCCCACTCGACAGAGCATTCACGCTGAACGACATCAGTTTCCCTGCCAACTGGTTGCGGCTGGCTGGGGCAGAGGATAAGGCGGCTCAAGGCATTGAGTGGAGGGATGACCCAGCACTTAAATTTAAGAACGAAAAGTTTTATTACAACACCGTGCAGGACGGTGAGGTGGTATCGACTCCAAAAGATTTAGATATGCTAAAGCGGGGGATGATTGGTGATGCAAATCGAGCCGCACACTCGATGCTGGCGCAATCAGACTGGATTATTGTTCGCTGGAAGGAAGGTGGCAATGCACCGGACGCAAGTTGGCTGGAGTACCGGACGGCAGTTCGTGCAGAGGCTAATCGTCAGTGCGACCACATCAATGCCTCCCCTAATATAGATTCACTTGAAACGGTAAAGCCTAACTGGCCTGAATCGCCTGACGCGAAAGCGGAACGCGAGCGGCGCGAGGCAGAGATTGAAGCTGCCAGATTAGAGAGAGAAGAGAATGATTGATTTAAACGATATAAAAGTGGGGTTTGCCTCCGCGAGCGGTCTAGGCAACTGGATGTTGGAGATTGATACTGCTCTCCATATTTGCATCTCGGTTGCTTCGCTCGTTTATATCGTACTTAAAATAAGACAACTGATAAAAAATAACAAAGATGAAGGATAAACTAAAATCGAGAAAGCTCTGGATGGCTATTGGCGGTCTTTTGACCGTACTGGCTACCGAGTGGTTGAACCTGTCACCAGCAGTGGCGGAGAATGTGATTGGTGCGGTTATCATTATCGTGCCAGCTTACATTGGC
>Ga0209035_10000662_pt1 | contig 13567 bp, 10 predicted proteins | sample MarorgKNORR_S2LV_6_FD_188220 | JGI IMG/M metagenome (GOLD analysis project Ga0209035, IMG submission 188220) | Marine microbial communities from the Southern Atlantic Ocean, analyzing organic carbon cycling - AAIW_A/KNORR_S2/LV (SPAdes) (version 2) | ecosystem: Environmental > Aquatic > Marine...
TTCGAATGGAGAATGGCTTTGGGAGCTCTTGTAGCTCTGTTCCATGACCTCGCAATAACTGTTGGCGTCTACGCCCTATTCCAGATTGAAGTCACACCAGCTACTGTTGTCGCCTTCTTGACGATTATGGGTTACTCGCTGTACGACACAATCGTCGTCTTCGACCGCGCTAGCGAAAATAATAAATCTCTGTCGGCCAAAAGTCGGATTACATACCGAAACTTGGCGAACGTCTCATTGAACCAAGTAATAATGCGATCGATAAACACCACTATTACTTCGGTGCTGCCAGTTGTGTCACTTCTCGTTGTTGGCTCTTTAATTATGGGTGCTACCAGCCTTCAAGAGTTTGCGATTGCCTTGCTCGTAGGACTTGTAGCAGGAGCTTATAGCTCCCTGTTCGTGGCGATGCCTATTGTAACTGTGCTCAAAGAAAGAGAGCCGCACTGGGTGGCAATGCAAGAAGCTGCGGATATTCGAGGGATAGAGGACACTTCGAGCGAAGCAGCGGCGTTGTTAGCAGCTGGTCAATACAAACGGAACGTGTCACCGCGTCCGCGAAAGATAGGCAAAAAACGTTAAATAGTGAAATAAGCTATGAGTGAGCTATCCAGTTGCGGATGACCTATGCGAGTTTTTTGTTAGCTATAGAAATAAAAGCGGATCTGTTCACGAAGACGGCTCCGCAAAAAACTAATTTTTCGCGTCCGAAGGAATAGATACCCACAGGAGAAGATTTGTGATCCACTGTGACTCATACCTATTTCTTAATACTTGGGCCTAAGTGGAAAGGAGTTAACGATGGCGGCTGTGTCGAGAGTACTTCCATGGCGGCGTGCATCTGCACCTGTTCACACTGAGATCCAAGGAGTGGTCGATCGCTATAAAGCCAGATGGCCTCGCTACTCAGCAGATCTGATTAACGATGCCTATGGAACCGCCCTGTTAGCGCATCAAGGCCAACGAAGGAAATCAGGCGAAAATTACATCATTCACCCAGTAGCGGTGGCGTCGGTAGTCGCTGAAATGGGACTTGACGACGTGTCAATAGCAGCGGCGCTGCTTCATGATGCAGTCGAAGACACGGGAATTGAGCTCATTGAAATACGGAATAAATTCGGCGCTGACGTAGCAGCCATAGTCGATGGTGTAACCAAACTTGACCGAGTTAGTTTCGCTACGAAAGAGGCGCAGCAGGCAGCGACGCTGAGAAAAATGCTTTTGGCAATGGCACGCGATATGCGGGTCCTGTTAATAAAACTTGCAGACAGATTGCATAACATGCGAACCATAGGAGCATTGGAAAGATCTAAACAAGAACAGATAGCAAGAGAAACGTTGGATATATACGCTCCGTTAGCTCACCGACTTGGGATGCAAGAAGTGAGAACCGAGCTAGAGGACCTTGCTTTCGCCGCTTTGTACCCAAAAAGATATGCGGAAATTGACCGCCTCTTGGCTGAACGGACCGTGGAACAAGACAGATACGTAGACAAAATATTAATAGAAATTCGTAGTCGACTAGAAAAAACATCTGTAAAGGGCACAGTCACGGGTCGCGAGAAGCACCATTGGGGCGTCTATGAAAAGATGGTGGTGAACGGCCGTTCCTTTGATGACATTTTTGATTTAGTCGGAATCAGAGTAATAGTCCCGACCGTGCGGGAGGCCTACGCTGCGCTAGGTACTATCCATGCCACTTGGAGGCCCGTCGCTGGCCGTTTCAAAGATTATATAGCGATGCCTAAGTTCAACTTTTATCAGTCCCTGCATACCACTGTTGTCGGGCCTGCAGGAACTGCAGTTGAACTACAAATAAGAACAATTGAGATGCACCATCGAGCCGAACATGGTGTCGCCGCTCATTGGCGCTACAAGAATCCAACAGATTCTAATTCAGAAGATATGCCTTGGCTAACAAATATCGTTGACTGGCAAAATGAGACTGATGATCCAGAAGAGTTCATGGAGACTCTTAAAGTTGATCTTGAGCAAGACGAAGTATACGTATTTACGCCTAAAGGTGATGTTGTGACCATTGCCACTCGAGCTACCCCTATCGATTTCGCGTATGCTATTCACACTGATATTGGCGACGCTACGATTGGGGCAAAAATTGATGGCCGGCTAGTTCCTTTGGATCGCGAGTTGCGTTCTGGCGACACGGTAGAAATCTTTACTTCTAAAATTGAAAATCCTCACCCGTCCCGAGACTGGCTGGATATAGCTACGACGCCCAAAGCGCAGAATCGAATCAGACAATGGTTCGCTAGGTCCGAACGTGAAGAGTTAGTTGAACTTGGACGTGACCTCGTGACTGATGCCTTGAGGGCAGAGGGTCTCAGAGCTCAGCCTCTCATTGACAGTGAAGAACTCCGCCAAGTTGGTCAAGACTTTGGCCGTAACGAACTTGAACTTCTTTTCGAGTCAGTAGCCAAGGACGATCTACAGGCCGAGGTCGTAGCCAAAAAACTAGTTGCTCACCTAAGAGGTGGCAGTGCAGACCAAAAATTACCTGCTAGACCAGCGCAAGACCGTGGGACCCGAAGGCGTCGAACGACGGGAGTCCACGTGGAAGGATTAGATGATTCTCTGGTGCGTCTTGCTGGCTGCTGCAACCCGGTCCCCGGAGATGAGATACTCGGATTCGCGACGCGCGGTCGAGGTATCTCGATCCACAGAGATGACTGCAGCAATGGTGCTGAACTTGTAGATGCATCTGGTGCGCGTCAAGTTGAAGCCCTTTGGGACAATGCATTTACTGGGCAATTTCTTGTATCAGTCGAAATTCGCGCTCTTGACCGTGACCACCTCCTAGTTGATGTCGTCAGAGTAATTTCTGAACACTATGTGAGTATCACTAGCGCAACTACGTTTACTGGCGATGACCAAGTCTCGGTTATGCAATTCGAAATTGAGATAGGAGACCCAATACTCCTCGACCAGTTGTTAGCAGCAGCCAGAGAAATAGCTGGAGTATTTGATGCGTATCGTATTCTTTCCAGTGCCCCACGGAGGTCTTCGTGAAAGCTATGCCAGAAAATGCAGAAATAAATATCCGACGGCCAGCTGTCGCGGAGATAGGCCCTCAACCGCCTAACATGGTCTATTCAGCGATCCACCTTCTTTCATCCGGGTACAGAGTATTCTTGCATGTCCACAAAGCCCAATAGCTTCCAAACACCGATCGGCACGAGCGACTTGTTGCCGCAGGGCTCAGCTCGTTGGCAGGCCACTTTGCAATTATTTGATCAGGTGTCTACGCGTTCTGGTTTCGGCTACCTGAGCACCCCAATCTTCGAAGACGTCGGTGTCTTCTCGCGAGTTGGAGAAGGTACTGATGTGGTCCGAAAAGAGATGTATGAATTTTTAGACAAAAGTGATCGACGACTAGCATTACGTCCAGAAGGCACGGCTGCGGTGTGTAGAGCTTTTGTTCAGCACCATCCAGTCACGCCCTGGAAAGTTTACTATCACGGTCCGTTCTTTCGATACGAGGCACCCCAGGCAGGTCGTTACAGACAGTTTCACCAACTCGGAATTGAGACTCTTGGTTCCGATGACCCGGACGCAGACGTCGAGGTAATGGCTCTGGCCTGGGAAATGTTTCAAAAAATGGGACTGAAGCAGGTAGAACTTTCACTAAATTCGATGGGTGATGGCGACACTAGGCTGCGCTACGCTGAGGCCCTAACAGAGTATTTGAATCGACACAGCGACGCTATCGACGAAGAAGATCGAGAAAAAATTTCTGACCACCCAATGCGCGTTTTGGATTCAAAACGAAGGGCTACCAGAAAAGTTACTGACGAAGCTCCGAAGATAAGCGACTTCTTGAGTGCGAGCGCGATAGCTCATTTCGATCGAGTGCAAGATGGATTGACAGCACTAGACATTCCCTACAAAGTCGAACCTCGTTTAGTGCGAGGACTTGACTACTACACCCACACAACTTTCGAATTCCAAAGCAAAGCACTTTCAGCAGCTCAAAATACGATCTGTGGCGGAGGGCGCTATAACGGACTAGTCGAAGAGTTAGGTGGTCCTGTTACCCCCGGAATCGGATTCGGTATGGGCATAGAAAGACTATTGCTAGCATGCGACGCCGAAAAAGTTTTTCCTGTTCCGAAATCGAGCCTTGATGTTTGGGTAATCGATGTAACGGGAGGCTCTCATGCTCGAGATATAACCTATGAGCTGCGAAGCCATGGAATCAACGCGGATCGCTCTTTTGATAGTCGATCGATGCGGAGCCAGATGCGCAGTGCGAATAGATCTGGAGCTCCTATCGCTTTGATCATCGGTGAAGATGAAGTAGCCGCTGGCAACGTTGCGCTTAGATCGATGTTGGATAATGCCGTAGAGCAAATTTTGATACCCCGTGACCAAATCGCTGCTGAGGTACTTCGTTCCCTTAGCAGCCGGTCCTAATAGTAGAGCCTAAACAGCTTTCGGAGCCCTTAATGACTATGAGAACTGATTACTGCGGTCGCCTTTCCAGTGAGGATATTGGTCGGACTGTCACTGTTTGCGGCTGGGTCGCGAAGCGACGCGAGCACGGAGAATTTTTGGCGTTTGTTGATCTACGCGACCATACGGGTTTAATCCAGTGTGTCGTAGATCACGCACATGAAATAAGAAGTGAATACGTACTTGCTGTCACCGGAGTTGTTCGGTCTAGGCCCGACGACACCATTAACGTTGACTTGTCCACCGGTCAGATTGAGATTGGTGACGCTAGCGTTAAAATTTTGTCGCAATCAGATCCAGTGCCATTTCAGATCGACCGAGCTGGCGAAGTTGACGAAACACTTCGGATGAGGCATCGTTACCTCGATCTACGTACTCAACGGATGCAAACTAATCTGCGGCGACGAGCAGTAGTGAACGGCGCTATAAGGCGCTCAATGGAGTCTCAAGAGTTCCTGGAAGTTGAAACCCCAATGTTGATTGCCTCTACCCCAGAAGGGGCAAGAGATTTCGTGGTGCCGAGCAGATTGCACGCCGGCACCTTCTACGCTCTTCCGCAAAGCCCTCAGCTGTTTAAGCAATTGTGCATGGTAGGTGGAATCGATCGGTACTACCAAATAGCAAGATGTATGCGTGATGAGGACTTGCGTGCGGACAGGCAATTCGAATTTAGTCAACTAGATATGGAGATGAGTTTCGCAGATGGTGATGATGTTCGAGACATAGTTTCGGTAGCGATCGCGGACGCAACTGAAGTTGTCACCGGCGAACGGCCAGGGACGATTCCATCGATGACCTGGTTGGATGCAATGAACAACTATGGCTCAGATAAGCCTGACATTCGTTTCGGTATGCAGCTCACAGAACTCTCCGAGGTATTTGCACAAACCGATTTCAATGCTTTTAAAGCACCTTCTGTGAAGGGCATTCGATTCCCCGGCGGCGGTGAAACAACCAGAAATCGGTTAGACCAACTCACTGATCGGGCAAAAGGCTGGGGAGCTAAGGGCTTAGTATGGATGAAAGTAGGAGCTAACGGAGAAGTTAATTCTCCGGTTGCGAAATTCATGAGCGAATCTGAAATCGCTGGAGTGCTAAAAGCACTAGACGCCGAAGAGGGAGATATCTGTTTCATTGTCGCCGATAAATGGCGCCGAACTGTCCATGTGCTCGGTCTGCTTCGATTGGAACTCGGCCGTCCTCCGGTGAATGAAGGCGGATACAACTTCTTGTGGGTCACTGATTTCCCATTGTTCGAGTCAATTAACGAAGACGGCTCGCCAGTGCCGGCACACCATCCGTTCACGATGCCACATGAAGAAGATATTTCACTACTGAACGCAAAAAATGATGACCCTGAAAAACTTTTAGAGATTCGATCGCAGGCTTATGACCTAGTTTTGAACGGTTGGGAACTCGGTTCAGGAAGCGTTCGTATTCATAAACGTGAGTTGCAGCAGCAAATATTTGAACTCTTAGGGATAAACGAAGAGGAGGCACAAGCAAAGTTTGGTTTCTTGATGAACGCATTCCGATATGGTGCACCTCCTCACGCTGGCTTTGCATTTGGCATAGACAGGCTGACGGCTTTGCTATCGGGCGAAGAGAACATTCGAGAAGTTATTGCCTTCCCTAAAAGCCAATCTGGTTCTGACCCATTGACTGAAGCGCCGACAGAAATAGACCCGGCGCAGCTCAAAGAACTCGGTTTGCGTCTACTACCTCCGGTGACGTGACCCAAAAAGGTCGTCGCACCTACTAAGTTCGTGGTGTGGAAGATCTGTTTAGTGCTGCTGCATCAGAAAAACTACGGCTAAGCGCTCCTCTGGCTGCGAGGTTACGTCCGCAGTCGTTGAAGGAGATAGTAGGACAAGAGCATCTTCTCAGTGAGTCTGCGCCGTTAAAGGCCCTCATCGAAGCAGACAAGCTGACCTCGGTTATCCTTTGGGGACCTCCGGGGTGCGGTAAAACTAGTTTGGCGAGACTTATAGCGCGTCACACGGCAAAAGATTTCGTGACACTGTCAGCGGTGTCAGCCTCGGTAAAAGATGTGCGATCGATTATTGAAACTGCGGGTCGAAGGCTTGGTGAACATGGAATTGGAACAATTCTCTTTCTGGATGAAGTCCACAGGTTTAACAAAAGCCAACAGGATGCGCTGCTTCCATCAGTGGAGGATGGCCTACTGGTTCTAATCGGTGCAACAACTGAAAACCCATATTTTGAAGTGAACGCGCCGTTGCTCTCCCGCTCAAATCTATTTCGTATGAATCCTCTTAGCGGAACAGCTGTTTCGAAGTTGTTGCACAAAGCAGTCGAAGTCGAGGGTTCTCAAGCAAACGACGACGCGATCGAACATCTGGCCGAGCGAGCAGGTGGCGACGCCCGAAGAGCTCTGACTGCACTTGAAGTAGCTCTCGTCCTAGCAGCACAAAACAATGAGGCCGTTAGTTTGAGACACGCAGAACTGGCATTGGATGAAAGAGCTCATCGGTATGGCAGTGACGAGCATTACGACGTTATTTCTGCGTTCATTAAGTCCATCAGAGGTTCAGATGTAGATGCAGGACTCTATTGGCTCGCTCGGATGCTAGAAGCTGGCGAAGACGCAAAGTACATTGCTCGGCGCCTAGTAATTCTTGCATCTGAGGACATTGGTATGGCCGACCCTCAGTCGTTGCTGATCGCTGACGCAGCAGCTAGAGCAGTAGATTTTGTGGGATTGCCAGAGGCACAACTTAGTCTCGCTCAGGCAGTGATTCATCTAGCTACTGCACCTAAATCATGCACTGCTAAGACCGCATTGCATCTAGCTATTGCTGATGTTCGTAATGGTAAAGGCCGAGAGGTTCCAATCCACTTGCGCGATGGAACGTACTCAGGCGCAAAAGGGTTAGGGCACGGAGAGGGATACATCTATCCACATAACGATCCAAGGGGATGGGTCGAGCAGCGGCATCTACCGGTTGAAATGACTGGCACTATTTACTACCAGCCAACGAACCATGGATTTGAAGCAAAAGTTAGTGAACGGATGGCTGAATTGAGTCCAGATGAGGAGATGCCAAACCTATGAGCACCGGTGATCTTGTGGCCGTTGTAGTGACTATTACTGCCGTTGTTGGTATGGCTATTTTGCTAGTAGTGCTGAATCAGCTGATTGTTGTTTTGAGAGACTTGAGAGCTGCTGCTGATCGATTGACTAAAGAGGCATGGCCTGCGGTTAATGATCTTCGCTCGACGGTAGACCTAGCTGATAGAGAACTTGAGAGGCTAAGCGATGTAATAGGAAGCGCTGAGATTGTCTCAAAAAATTTGTTTTCCATTGGTCGAAAAATTTCTAAGTCAGCTGCGTTGCCTTTCATAAAAGCCAAATCGCTTCTAGCAGGATTTCGGTCGGGGCTATCACGTCTCACGAAGTGAACTAGTATTTTGTCTCGCTTCGCTATGATCATAAGGTGCTTAAACGTTTACGATGGATGCTCCTTGGATCTTTATTCGGTGCTGGTGGTTCTGTGTGGCTCAAAAACCGTTATCGACTCCTAGCTGATAGGTATGCACCGGTCCGTGGCACTGCCACCGTAGCCGGAGCTACTCGACGAGTCTCTCGAGATCTAAGAGACGCTTGGTCAGATGGTAGAAAGGAAATGAAAAGCACCGAAAATAGGCTAAAAAATTCAAGATTCGATTAAATAGTGCAGACTTCGGTCAGATAATAGCGGCGACGGCTAGACCCATCGCTACGCTCTTCTTACATGGAAGCAGCACAGCTACGCGATGCGTTCTCCACATTTTGGGCAGACCGAGGTCACCAAGTGCGAGAATCAGCGAGCCTGATACCTCATGAACCGTCACTTTTGTTTACCGTTGCTGGCATGGTTCCGTTCATGCCGTATTTTTTGGGGGAAGAGACTCCACCGGCTACTCGGCTATGCACAGTGCAGAAGTGCGTGCGCGCAGGCGGAAAACATAACGATCTTGATGACATAGGAAGAACCAATAGGCATTTCACTTTTTTTGAGATGATGGGTAATTTTAGTTTTGGTGACTATTTCAAAAAAGAAGCTATCCCATGGGCCTGGGAATTTGTTACTAAGGTTCTGGGGTTAGACCCAGAGAAGCTGTGGGTAACAGTTCACGTCAGTGATAATGATGCAGAAGAAATTTGGAAAAATTCAGTTGGAGTGGCTAGCGAGCGAATCCAACGTTTAGACAAGGATAATTGGTGGGCGGCAGGCGACACAGGACCGTGTGGGCCTTGCAGCGAGATCTTCTATGACCTGGGGGCTGAGTTTGGTGAAGATGGGGGACCGGCTGATGGAAGCGAAGATCGTTTCATTGAAGTGTGGAACCTGGTCTTTATGCAGTACGCAAACGATGGTTCTGGTGAGCTAAAAGATCTCCCTAAAACCGGAATCGATACAGGCGCTGGGTTAGAACGACTCTTAGCAGTTCTTCAAGGCAAGTCCTCTGCGTGGGATATTGACCTCTTCGCCCCACTACTTCGAGAAGCGGAAGCAATTACAGGTATCGCTTACGGACAAAACATCGAGAGCGATGTTTCAATGCGGATCTTCGCTGATCATGCGCGCGCCACAGCAATGCTTATTAGCGACGGCGTTTTTCCCTCGAACGAAGACCGAGGATACGTACTACGAAGAATTATTCGGCGGGCAGTCAGACACGCATGGGTGCTTGGTGTAACAGAAGTTGTGATGCCGCGATTAGTTGATGTGGTAGCGGAGGTTATGGGCGGTCAATATCCTGAGTTGCACAAAAACATTGGCTTTATTCGTGATGTTGTGAAGCGAGAAGAAGAACGTTTTCGACGCACGTTAGCAACGGGATCCGAGATTCTCGATACGGCTTTGAACTCTATGGATACTGGCGATTCATTGCCTGGGGAAATAGCATTTCAGCTACATGACACTTTTGGTTTCCCAGTTGAAGTGACAGAAGAGATACTTACTGAGCGAGGTTTTTCTTTAGATAAGCACTCATTTGAGATAGCGATGACTGAGCAGCGAGATCGAGCTCGTGCCGCTCGAGCTGATGGTCCATCTGCTGGAAAAAATATTTACAGAGATATTCTTGACGAATTCGGCCCGACAGAATTTTTAAGAGACTCGCCGGTTTTTGAAACATCTCAAGTGTTAGCAGTGATTCCGCTCGATGATGCTCGTGTTGAAATTTTCCTCGACAAGACACCCTTCTACGCTGAGAGCGGAGGCCAGGTTGGTGACATTGGGACTTTAACTACAGATAGCGGGGTCTTTGAAGTTTCGGACTGCACACTTGCGCTGCCGAGCTTGCATCGTCACTTAGGAAAGATGGTCTCGGGGAAGATAACGCCAGGCGCCGTTGCTAACGCAACTATAAACGACGATCGCCGATCTTCGATCCGTCGAAATCACACTGCTACCCATATTTTGCATTGGGCCCTGCGTGAAGTTTTGGGTGAGCATGTTAAGCAGGCAGGCTCTTTGGTTGCCCCTGAGCGTTTGCGTTTCGACTTCAGCCACTTTGAGGCTGTGACGGTGGAACAACTCAATCAGATAGAAGATTTAGTTAATTTAGAGGTGCTTGGCAATGACCAATGCCGGCACTTTGAAACGACAATGAAAGATGCGCAGGACCTCGGAGCGGTAGCTTTCTTTGGTGATAAATATGGAGACACTGTTCGGGTTCTCGAAGCTGGGGGCCATTCGCTGGAACTCTGCGGCGGAACTCATGTAAACGCCCTTGGAGATATCGGGCACATTCGAATAGTAGGTGAAAGCAGCATTGGTTCGAATCTTCGCCGGATAGAAGCTGTTACAGGAGTGGCCACCGTTGAGAGGCACAGGAAGGCGGAAGACACTCTTGGGAAAATCGCAGACGTTCTTAATGCGACTAGTGAAGAAATAATTGATGTCTTGGAAAAAAGACTTCTAGAAAATAAAGATTTACGAAACCAAATAAAAATATTCCAACAGAAAGAAGCAGGATCTCGGTCAGTTGAGTTAGCTGCGTCGGCGATTGATGGAATTGTGGTAACCAGAGTGGATTCAATGTCTAGAGATAGTCTGCGAGATCTTGCTACTGCGATCCAGAATGAAAATGGTATAAAAGCTGTTGTGCTGGCCGGAGCGCCGGATGAAGGAGGCGTCGCCCTAGTTGCTTCAGTAAGCTCAGAGAGTGGGCTGCTAGCCGGAGATTTGTTAGACCAGGCCGCTAAATCTGTGCAAGGGGGGTTTGGTCGTAAAGGAGAACCTTCTCTAATTTTGGCTGGTGGCAAAAATGTTGCCGGAATTGACGATGCTTTACGACAGGCTCGCCTGGCCGCCGGGCTATCACAAGATTAGTAGGCAACAATGAGAGCAGTTGGAGTTGATTTAGGTTCAAAACGAATAGGTATAGCTATCTCTGATAGTGACGGGCTTGTGGCCACTCCGTATGAGGTGGTGAAACGATCTGGAGATCGCGAACAAGATCATCGCAAAATTAATAGTATTATTTTGGAAGTGGAAGCAGAGATATTGATCGTGGGGTTACCGTTATCTCTTAACGGTGAAGAAGGAAGAGCGGCACAAGGGGCGCGGCATGAAGCCGAACAAATTCAAAAAGACCTCAGTATTCCGGTAATCATGCACGATGAGCGGTACACGACCGTGGAGGCAGAAAGATCGCTCAAAGAGCAAGATCTGAACGCTGTTCAGCGACGAAAAATAATTGACAAAGTAGCTGCTACTGTTTTGCTGCAGGCGTGGTTAGATGGCCAGTAAAAGAAAGATAAAAAATATTGTTGCTCGCTTCTATCGCGAAGAAGCATAACGGTGTCAAAACCTAGCTCGAGAGATCTAAAGTCAAAGCCTTCCGGTAAGGAAGGAGTTGATTATGAAACTATTTTTATTAGAAAAAACCGAGGAACCCTGCTGTCGTTAGTTCTTCTGCTCATGGTGGTATTGGCCATTTTTTTCTTTCTGAACAAGAGCCTAAATTGGGCGAAAGAGCTGTTGGACCCTCCAGGTGAGCGAGGTGCAGCAATCAGTCTGACCCTCCCTCCAGGCGCAACTACGTCGGGTATCTCTGGAACGTTGGCTGATCTCGATATCATTCCGAGCGCAAGCGCCTATGAGTGGTACATCCGGCTAAAAGGCGGTCCTGAATTCCAAGCTGGCTCGTATACATTTCATACTAACTCTTCGATATCTCAGGCCTTAGAAGTTTTGAGTGCTGGTCCTAACACCCCGGAACAGGCCGTGCAGCTTCGACTAACCATTCCAGAAGGTTTCACAGTTTCTCGAATAATAGATCTAATAAACAACACTCCTGGTTTGGCTTTTAGCGGCTTTGATTTCGAAAACGAGTTACGCGTTGGGTCTAACAGCTCAGGGGTTCTATCAAACCAAGCGATGGCCGCCACAGGAGTTGTCGAGCCATATGAGGGACTACTTTTTCCAGACACTTATTTCCTCACTGAAGAGTCTTCTGCGGAAGATCTGGTTGTACAAATGATCTCCCGCTTCGATCAAGTACTTTTGGAACTTGGCTATTCGGAAGCTATCGAAAGCGTTGGTCTAAGCGCTTACGAGGTCCTTACTATCGCAAGTTTGATTGAACGAGAAGCTCGAATCCCAGAAGAAAGAGGAAAGGTTTCGCGCGTAATTCATAACCGTGTTGCTTCAAATTGGTTTCTTGGAATTGACGCGACAATCGTATACGTGACTGGCAATAACGTTTTGTCAGCTGTTGACCTCAGAGTAGATTCTCCCTATAACTCTCGACTTGTTCGCGGTCTGCCTCCAGGGCCCATAAGCTCACCCGGGAGAGCTGCATTAGAAGCTGCTATCGAGCCTGCTGCTGGGCCGTGGCTGTATTATGTACTTGTTTCAGAAGATGGCCGCCACTCCTTCTCAACTAATAATCAAGATTTTCAGCGAGATAAAGCAAAATGTGTAGAGAGAAACCTTTGCGGATGAATGAATTTGTGTTACCCACAGCGACAACCAAGTTAGTGGCAGTTATAGGAGATCCTGTTCGCCATTCACTAAGCCCAGTAATGTTTAATGCTGCATTTCGCGCCTTGGATATGGACTGGCTCTATGTTGCCCTGCCGGTAAAGCTAGGTTCGAGCAGAGCCGCCATCGATGGAATTCGTGCTCTCGATATTGCGGGGCTATCAGTAACGACTCCTCACAAGGAAACAGTTGCAGCGGCAGTTGACGAACTCTCTCCCGTTGCAATGAAATTAGGTGCTGTTAACTGTGTGCGCAGAGATGGTGAAGCTCTCATCGGGGAGAATACCGATGGCAAAGGGTTCGTTGAATCAGTTCGATCCGGTCTAGACATTGCACCCGAGAGCAGCAACGTTGTGGTAGTGGGTGCTGGGGGCGCTGCTCGTGCGGTGACGTTAGCGCTGGCTGAAGCTGGGGCGACCGTCACCGTGGTTAACAGAACCAAAGATAAAGCAGAAAAAATAGTTAACCAGATGGCTATGAAAAATATTTCCACAAGTGGATTCGAATCGATCATCGACGCTGATCTAGTTGTGCAAGCGACTCCACTGGGGATGCGTAACGACGACCCGTTACCGTTCGACTCCAATCTAATCGGACAAGGGCAAACGTTAGTTGACCTGATATATCACCCCGAGCGCACACCGATTGCAACAGCAGCAGCAGCGAATGGCGCTCAGATTGCCAACGGAGTGGGAATGTTGCTATATCAAGCTGGGGAACAATTTCGTATTTGGACAGGAGAAGAACCTCCTCTCCAAATTATGGCGGCTGCTGTCGGCCTTAACTTGTCTCAGAATGTAGGCGACTAGACCTTCGAAATTGAAGCGCCGAGGCTGAAGCCAGGTAAGACAGTAAAAATCGGTACGATGGAGCGTGTGAGCGTGAACGAGTGATACAAGTCGAAGTCCCCCTGGGTGATCGTTCTTACTCGGTCTTAGTAGGACCCGGAGCGGTCAATAAACTGAATTCACTGATACCGGCAGATGCTGAAAGAGCATTCGTAATTACTCAGGCAGGAGTAGGCGTTACCGTTGACCCAGGGATTCCATATGAATTAGCGCATATCCCAGACGGGGAAGAAGCCAAAATTCTTACAA
>Ga0209035_10000663_pt1 | contig 13538 bp, 10 predicted proteins | sample MarorgKNORR_S2LV_6_FD_188220 | JGI IMG/M metagenome (GOLD analysis project Ga0209035, IMG submission 188220) | Marine microbial communities from the Southern Atlantic Ocean, analyzing organic carbon cycling - AAIW_A/KNORR_S2/LV (SPAdes) (version 2) | ecosystem: Environmental > Aquatic > Marine...
GTCTTTACCAAGCCTTGGACAATCAAAATGACCCTCTATAAAAGAATTGGACAGGATGCCCAGCTCCAGCAATTTAAATGCGTTGAGTTTGTAGAAGAGCTTTTATACGGAAAGTGGCGTGCAAATTAGAATTATGCCACCACTCCTGATGTTGGTTTTTTTATTGACAGGTGGATCAATCTATTCAGATACGTATCAAGTTAAGAAAACTTGGTTTGGAGATCCAGATCTTCAAGGGACGTGGACAAATTCGACACTAACTGCACTTGAAAGATCCGCAAGTTTTAAAAATTTAGTTGTTAGTGAGGAGCAAGCAGAAACTGCAGCATTAATTGCTTCTCAAGGTAACGATGCCTACGATAATTATCTAAAACAAGGTGAAACTCCAAAAAAAGGACAAGACGTTGGAGGTTATAACACGGCTTGGATGGATCCAGGAACTAAGCTATTAAAGGTAGGAAATGAATACAGGTCTTCAATAATTATTTCTCCAAAAAATGGGAAATTACCTTGGGACGCTAAGAAAAGAAGAGAATATTTCTCTAAAGATTTAAGAAGGAAATTTAAAAGAACAGATCATCCTGAGTTAAGAGGCGTTGGCGAAAGATGCGTTGTCGGTTTTGGATCCTCAGGAGGGCCTCCGATGATGAACGTTTTGTACAATAATAATTACCAAATTGTGCAATCACCAGGCTACGTCATGATAATGGCAGAAATGATACATGACACAAGAATTATTAGACTTGAAGGGGATCATTTACCCGAATCCATGGATCCTTGGATGGGGGACTCTATTGGGAGATGGGAAGGAGATACGTTGGTGGTTGAAACCACTAATTTTAATTGGCAGCACGTTCACAGGGCGGGCTTAAGACACTATTTTGCTATTTCCAAAGATGCAAAGATTACAGAGATCTTCAAAAGAACATCGAACACAGAAATTCTTTACCGATTTAGAGTTGACGACCCAAACTTGTATAAAAGTGCTTGGGTGGGTGAGATGCCTCTACGCGAGCAAAGTAATAAGATTTATGAATACGCATGTCATGAAGGTAATTATGCAATGAAGAATATTCTTGCAGGCGCCAGAGCGGAAGAAAAATGAATAAATTCCTTTTAATACTATTTACTGTCATAGCTTTGGTGGGTGGATTAAATGCTGAAGAATGGACTCAATCAAAGACCTGGTTTGGCGATCCCGATCTTCAAGGGACTTGGACGAATGCCAGTCTTACAAATTTAGAAAGACCTGATTACTACGAAACTCTGATTGTTAGCGATGAAGAAGCAAGGACAACCTTAAGGATGTCTGAAGAATTTTCTGAATCGGTGGACAATCCTTACGAAGAAGGGGAATCCCCACAAGCAGGTGATAATGTTGGTGGTTACAACGTGGCTTGGATGGATCCTGGAACTGACTTATTTAAATTGGAAGGGCAGTACAGGAGTTCCATACTTACTTACCCTGAAGATGGAAAACTTCCCAGAAGGTATATTCGTTGGGGTCTAGAAGCTTATGGCATGTATAGAATGTTTGCTGTAGCTGATCATCCCGAAGAGAGATCACTGGGTGAAAGGTGTTTGGTTGGTTTTGGTTCCAGTGGGGGCCCGCCAATGCTGAATGTCCTTTACAACAACAACTATCAAATTGTTCAATCTCCAGGTTACGTTATGATTCTTGTAGAAATGAATCATGACGCTCGAGTTATACGTCTAGAATCAAATCATAATCCGAATAATATGAAACCATGGCTTGGCGATTCGGTAGGCTTTTGGGAAGGAGATACTTTAGTTGTTAAAACTAAGAACCATCACCCTCAGCAGAAATTCAGAGCGGGCATAAGACATCAAATCTTAATAATGGAAGGCGCTGAAATTACGGAAAGATTCACAAGGACTGATAAAAACGAAATCCTCTATCAATTTGAAGTAGATGACAATAAAGCATATAAAGACATTTGGAAGGGCGAGATGCCTCTTAGAACTTCAGAAGGTGAAATCTATGAATATGCATGCCATGAAGGCAATTATGCGATGGCAAATATTCTTGCAGGTGCAAGAGCAGAAGAAAGGAAATAACTATGAAAAAGATACTTAAAATTATTGCAGTGAGCTTTACTCTTTTACTTGGTACGAGCACTTATTTAAGCTCCCACCATGCTTTTACAGCAGAATTTGATCCAAATGCACCAATCAACATAACAGGAAAGGTTGTAAAGGTTGAATGGATTAATCCTCATGCCTGGGTCCACGTTGAAGTAAAAGAAGCTGGGAAAACTACTGTCTGGATGGTTGAAGGAGGCACTCCAAATACTTTAATAAGAAACGGCATTAACAAGAAAACAATTACACCTGGAATAGTTATCGTCGTAAGGGGCTATCAAAGTAAAGGAAAGTTATGCCTACCTAGGTGCATAGCTAATGGAAGAGATATAACTTTTCCGGACGGTAGAAAGGTCTTTATGGGCTCTTCAGGTACGGGAGCACCAAGAGATGGTTCTGATCCAAGAGAGAGAAGATAGTGACTCGTAAAATTAGCTTATTTGCTACTTTATTTCTGATCAACTCTTCCCTTGTCTTCGCGGAAGAAGATGATCATTCTCAAATACATGACTTAATGGCACATTTACTTGACCCCGCTGCTGAAGCAATATGGGATTCAGCAGGATTTGTAATTACAGAAGATGGAGAGTCCAGTTTGGAGCCTAAAAATCAAGAGGAATGGGATAGAGTTCTTTATGGTGCAAAAGTCATTTCTGAAAGTGCTTTTTTGTTATCTAGGCCTGAGATTTCAAAAAATCGGGAAGATTGGATCGCTGTTTCTGGTTTATTGAAAGTGGTCGGCGATAAAGCTTTTGAAGCTGCCGAGCAACAAGATGTAGAAGAGTTATTTAGAGTTGGTGCTGAACTCTATCAAGTTTGTGTTGCTTGCCACCAAACTTACATGACGAATTGAGATAATTCCCTTACAGAAAGATGCTAGATTTTGCGGAATGGCTTGCAACTACACAGTGGAGCATTGCTCTACATGAATCGCTTTATTTATATCCTTGGATAGAATCCTCACACGTTCTGTTTATATGTTTCTTCTTTGGAACCTTGTTGTTTGTTGACCTTAGGTTGACCGGCAAAGTATTTACAAACCTCTCCATTTCGCAGATGAATAAGGGAATTTTACCTCTTACCATTGTAGGCTTTTGTTTAATGAGCCTAACAGGATTGCTCTTATTTTATGCAATACCGGTTAGAAATTATCAAAATATCTTTTTTAGAATAAAAATTCTATTAATTATAATTGCTGGTCTTAATGCTCTTTTTTTCCATAGGAGAATGTCTAAAGAGGCAGAAGAATGGGACAAAGACTCCTTCATTCCAAACTCGATGAAAGCAAGTGCAATCGCCTCATTATTCACCTGGTCTCTTGTGATTATCTCTGGAAGAATGATCGCCTATAATTGGTTTGATTGTGACAGACAGCCTCAACCTGAATGGATAAACTTTTTAACTAGTTGTGTGGTTGATTATCAATTGTATGAAGAAATAGATGGAATCTAACCAAATAATTGAGCTTTTCTACTTTTTTGAAGATTCCTTCATAGGTCAATACATTAGGGGTTCAACTTGGCTCTTTCCTGTTATTGAATCTTTTCATCTAATAGGCTTAGCAGTTTTAGGCGGGTCTGTAGTTATAGGTGACTTTAGGCTAATGGGCCTTATTTTAAAAAGAGAAAAAATTGGTTATGTGATAGAGCAAACCAGGACATGGTTTAAATTTGGGTTTTTCTTACTGGTATCAACAGGTGTACCTTTGTTCTTGAGTGAAGCTGTTAAGTGTTTTTACAGCCGAGCTTTCTGGATCAAGATGATTTGTCTTGTTATTGGAATAGCATTTACCTTTCTAGTGAGAAATCCATTAGTGTTAAAAAATCAGCATGGAAGACTAATTCCTTTATTAGGATTTTCTTCATTTTTCTTATGGACGGTGGTTGCTGCCTCTGGAAGGTGGATAGGATTCTCATAGATCTAGAAGAATAAAATCATCTATAATTAAGTGATGAGACTGAATTATGTATGATGTTGTTATTGTAGGAAGTGGCCCCGCTGGCTATGTTGCTGCGATAAGAGCATCACAGCTTGGGTTGCAAACTGCTTGTATAGAAAAAACATTTGATACGAATGGAGAATCGCAATTTGGAGGTACCTGTTTGAATGTTGGGTGTATTCCCTCAAAAGCTTTATTAGATTCATCGTATAAATATACTGAAGCTCTTAATAACTTTTCAGATCATGGAATTGAAGTTAACGAACCTCAATTAGACCTTTCTAGGATGATGGATAGAAAGAACAAGATTGTTACTCAATTAACTTCGGGCGTTTCTGGTTTATTCAAAGCCAATAAAGTTACTCCAATAAAAGGCGAGGCCAGGGTTCTGGGTCCAACTCAAGTTGAAGTATCTTTTGATGGCAAATCTCAAGTCATAGACACTAAGCATGTAATTATAGCGACTGGATCATCTCCAATTGATATTTCAGTAGCACCAATTGATCAAGAAAATATAGTCGATAGCACGGGAGCATTAGCATTTGACTCGGTCCCAAAAAAATTAGTGATAATAGGTGCCGGTGTCATTGGACTTGAGCTTGGCAGTGTCTGGGCAAGACTTGGATCAGAAGTAACTATCCTGGAAGCGATGGATGAATTCTTACCTATGGCAGATAAAAGAATTGCCAGAGAAGTCTTGAGAGAATTAAAAAAACAAGGATTAAAAATAAACCTTGGGTGCACAGTAACCAAAACAATATCAAACTCTAAAGGGGTAAAAGTAGATTACGAAAAAAATAAAGAGTTCCATGAATTAGAGGCAGACAAACTAATTGTTGCGATTGGAAGAAAGCCAAATACCACGAATCTCCTTGATGAAAAGTGTGCCATAACTTTTGATGAAAGCGGCCTTATTCATGTAAATAATTTTTGTGAGACTTCGATAAAGAACATATGGGCAGTTGGAGATATTGTTAGAGGCCCTATGTTAGCTCACAAAGCATCTGAAGAAGGAATAATGGTCGTCGAACGAATAGCAGGGAGAAATGCAGAGATAAAATATAACCTCATGCCGTCTGTAATTTATACCCATCCAGAAGTGGCTTGGGTTGGCAAAAATGAAGCAGAGTTATCTGAAGCAGGAGTAGAATTTAAGACTGGATCTTTTCCTTTTGCTGCCAATGGAAGAGCTTTAGCAGCTGGAGAGACCACCGGCTTTGTAAAAGTAATAGCAGATAAAGAGACAGATGCAATTCTTGGCGTGCATGCCTTTGGACCTTCTGCTGCAGATATTATTCAACAAGGAGTACTGGCTATGGAGTATGGTACAAGCGCTGAAGATCTAGGTTCAACCATTTTTAGTCATCCTGCTGTTTCAGAAGCATTACATGAAGCAGCCTTGTCAGTGAATGGGCAAGCAATACATATTGGTAATAAAAAAAATAAGATTACAAAGAGTTAAAAGAAAGAGAATAAGCATCTTAGAATTAAAGACAGGAGACGGTGGTAGCTAACTCTAAAAATGGATTTAGTTTTAATAGATAAAATTAATGAAAAAAATTAAAAGTGTAGCGACAATGCAAGATGTCGCAAAAGAAGCAAGAGTTTCCCTGAAGACCGTTTCTAGAGTTATCAATAAAGAACCAAACGTATCTATAAAAACCATAGAGAAGGTTCAAAATGTTATAGATGCCATAGAGTATCAACCAAATTCTTTCGCTCAGACCTTAGCTAGGGGGAAAACGAAGATTATCGGCCTCCTTTATGACACTCCAAGCCCTAATTATATTTCCCATGTTATGGAGGGTGTTTTAACTCAGTGTTATAAATCTGACTATGAAGTAATAATTCATCCGTGTCGATTTAATGAGACTACTCTTCTTAGGGATGTGGAGCTATTAATAAAACGCACTAGACTTTCAGGTCTCATAACAACTCCACCGTTGTCTGATAAAGAAGATTTAATTGATTTATTAAGAGAGCTAGATGTCCCAAGAGTTTTGATTTCTCCAGGCACAAAAGAGATTAATGAACCGTCGGTTAAGACAAATGACAGAGAGGCAGCCGCTCAAATGACAAATTACTTGATATCAAAAGGTCACACCAGAATTGCTTTTATAAAAGGGCACCCTAGTCATTTATCAGTTAGTGATCGAGTAAAGGGATTTTATGACTCTCTGAGTCTGGCTAATATTATTTGCCCTAACGAACTAATTGAAAGTGGTCTCAATTCATACGAATCAGGAATGGATTGTGCTAAAAGACTTTTATCTCTTAAGGAAAGACCAACAGCAATTTTTGCGGCTAATGATGAGATGGCGGCAGGGGTCATAAAAATAGCACATCAGAAAAATCTGAATGTACCCGAGGATCTATCTGTTGTAGGTTTTGACGACACTCCTATGACGCAGATGATTTCCCCACCTCTAAGTACTATTAAACAGCCCATGGGACTCATGGGTGAAGAGGCGGCAAAGAATCTGATCAATCAATTAGAAAAAGGAGATGAAGAAAAATATATTGTTATGAATTCAACTCTAATAATTAGAGACTCTGTGTCTGAAATTAACCAATAAATCTATAATAAAATCATTGGCATTGAAATAAGACAGCGTTGTCATTTTTGACTCAATAATGTATAAAGAGTCCTTAATTTAACCTTAGTGGGGACCCCTCGACATGAAAGTATTATCTAATGGCCTTTTAGGCCTTTTCTTAGCTTTTTCTATTAATATATTATCTGCTGCAGAGCCTTCAGAAGAAGATTCTTCTGCTGTTGATGAAGTTGTTGTAACAGGCATCAAAAAGAGTCTACAAGACTCAATTGATATCAAAAGAAGTTACGTGGGTGTCATGGACGCTATAACCGCAGAAGATTTTGGTAAATTTCCTGATGGTAACTTGGCTGAATCTTTAGCTCGTGTTGCTGGAGTTGGGATTGATAGAAGTAATGTAGAAGGTGAAAGAGTTGCGGTTCGTGGTTTTGGTCCCGAGTTTAATCTAGTCACTTTGAATGGTAGACAAATGCCAACTGTTCCTGGTCAGTGGGAAGGTGGGAGATCATTTAATTTTGGTGATATAGCATCTCCTGGCATTCAAGCTGTTGAAATTTTTAAAGCCACTAATAGTTCATTGCCTTCGGGTGGTATTGGATCAACCATTAATATGATCACGACTAAACCTTTGAGTGTGGATGGCACGAGAAAATCTTTTTCTATTAACATTGTTAACGACACGACTAGTAAAGAGGCTTCTTTTTCTAGTAATAAACCAATTGAAACTTCTTTCTTGTTTGCAACTAATCAAGATACTTGGGGTTTTTCATTTTCAGGTTCTTACCAAGACAGAAACAACAGAGAAGAGGGAACAAGGGAAGCTAACTGGCTGACTGTAGAAAAAATGGCTGCTATCGAAGGCTATTCTAGAGTTTCTTCGTCCGGTGCAGGAATAACAAACAATAGTGCAAGAACAGATGGATTTACTTTCTATCAAGAACCAACCGCATATCAAATTAAAGATAACGACAGAATAAGAACTAATGCTCAAGCAACTTTTCAAATAGCTCACTCTGATAGCATAACCAGCACGTTGGACTACACTTACTCTGCAGTAGATTTTGATTCTGAAGGAGTTATGTTTGGGTCTTGGCTGGGAGGATGGGATACTCAACAAGGTACTATTAATTCCAGAGGCGTATACACAGATGTAACAGTGGCCAACAGGGCCTATGATCATCAGCTTATTTGGGGTTCAACTCAGAATTTAAATCAATCTCTGGGTTTAAATATTGACTGGCAGATAAATGATGCTTTAGAGATATCTTTGGATACTCACAAGTCATCTGCTTCTAAAACAGGATCTGAATTACCTAATGAAATGGGCTTTACGACAGATGTTAAAGGTACTCTCACCCATAAGAATGCAGGCAACTCTGGTATCAATACATTTTCTTACGACACAGCATTTGAACCAAGCAATTACTTAGCCTCTAGTGTGCAGATGTGGGACGCTTATAAGGATAATGAGCTTGAACAAACGCAAATAGAAGGTTCGTGGACTAATTTAAATGAAGGAATCGTAACTTCAATTGATTTTGGTGTCTCAACTATAGAAAACACTTATTTAGATGCGAGAGCAGGAAACAGCAACGGTGCTATCAATCCGCTGCCTGGCCAATATGATGACTCTATTTTCCATAAAGCGTATTTAGGAAATTTCATGAACTCTTTCAGTGCCAATTTTGGAACTGATTACTATTACAATATTGACAGATCGGCTGCATTAGAAGCCTTTGTTTTGGCCAACGGAGCAATAACTGCTGGTGATGTGGATACAAATGAGAGAGTGAATGAAGATCTGAATTCAGCTTTCTTGCAAGTTAACATGGAAACCGAATATATGGGCATGCCTCTTAATATAGTGGCTGGTGTTAGATATGAAGAATCTGAAACAGAATCTATAAGCTTAGAAGAAAAGCCAACAACCATAAGATGGGACTTTATAAATGGTCTTACCTATGTAGGAAATGGAATTGTGGATGCTCCTAGGTATGGAGAGAATGATGTTATTCTTCCTAGTCTGGCTCTATCTCTTGGCATATCCGACAGTCAAGTTTTAAGATTTTCTTACAGCGAAACTATGGCCAGAGCGAGTCTTCAGGATCTTAGATCTCAACTCTCGTATGGCAACACGAATTATTTATCCGCCACGGCTTCAGGTGGCAATCCAAACTTAGAGCCACTAAAGGCAAATAATTTTGATATAAGTTACGAAAACTACTACGCAGAAGGAAGTTATTTTGCTGTTAATTATTTCAAAAAAGATATTGAAGACTTTATCGGATCTAAGACTGTTAATACCTCTGTAGATGGGCTTACAGACCCAACTCAATCAGCGATTGGCCAATATGCAATTAATTGCGTTAACGAATGGGCTGCGGCCGGTTCACCAGGAACCGCTGCAGGCGATCCCTCAGGAGTGGTTCACTGTACTTCTCAACAAGCACTATGGGCTCAGCCTTGGATGAACAATTTTCAACACATGGCATGGGTTGCTCTTGCAATGAATGCTCACGACGGTGCTCTTCCTGAATTTTGGAACGTGTATTGGGCTCAAGATGCAGGAATGTCTTCACCTAATTGCAATGATGGCGGATGGTGGAGATGTAATCCAGGCTACATAGACGGTCAGGCCAGCGATCCTCTTGCAACTTTTGCTGTAACAAGACCTTATAACAAAGAGGAAGGTTCTGTAGACGGCTTTGAAATAGTACTTCAGCACTTATTTGAAGGAACACCATATGGAGTTTTACTTAATGCGACTAAAATTAGTGGCGGAGATGCTGATGTTGATAGAAATCTTGTTGGTGATCAGTTTTTATTAGATGGATTAGGTGATTCGGGTAATTTCTCAGTCTTTTATGAAGATGATAAGCACACAGCAAGACTGGCCTTGAATTACAGGGGAGAAACGGTAGCTGGATTCGGTAATTACGACCAACCTTTATTTGTTGAAGAAAGAATGCAAATTGATGCTTCTTACCAATACAGGTGGGATGAAAGTACAACTTTATTTATTGATGCAATGAATATAAATGATGAATCAACCCGTTTACATGCTCGATATGAGGAAATGTTATTTTTATCTCAAGATCATGGTCCAGTTTATAAAATTGGTTTTAGAACAAATTTCTAATTTTAAATTTATAAACTATTTAAAAAGAGGGCATTGGCCCTCTTTTATCTATTAGGGTTAAGTTTATTTAAATATAATCAACTTTATTGATAAAAACTTAATGCGAATAAACTCATTTAAATTAACCCTTTCTTTATGTATTTTTATATACCAGTTTTCTTTGGGTGCTGATGAGAATCTTACCTTAGAGAATAAAATAAATTCTTATCTTTCTGAAATGTCCTTAGAAGAAAAGGTAGGACAAATATTAATGGTAGAAATTGGCTATATCACTCCTGAAGAAGTTCAAGAATACAATATAGGAGCAATTCTTAATGGGGGTGGCAGCTTTCCTTATAAGAAAAATGATCACGATGCCCAAGACTGGATGGATTTAGCGGATGAATATTATATGGCTTCATCTATGACATCTAAGGGAAAAAAATCCATGCCAGTGTTTTGGGGTACGGACGCTGTTCACGGACATAATAATTTAAGAGGAGCTACTATATTTCCTCATAATATCGGCCTAGGTGCTACGCGTAACCCACAGCTGGTAGAAGAGATCAGTAGTGCGGTCGCACTTGAAATTATCGCATCAGGGCTGGATTTAACTTTTGCGCCAGCTGTATCAGTACCAAGAGATGATCGATGGGGAAGAACTTATGAAGGTTTCTCAGAAGACCCCGAACTCGTTGCTTTACTTGGCAAGCATTCTGTTATCGGTTTTCAAGGCGAGCTTGGTAATAACTTCTTAAGTTCCAATAAGATATTATCAACTGCTAAACATTTTATTGGTGACGGTGGAACTTTAGATGGAGTAGATAAGGGCAATACTATTTTATCAGAAGAAGATCTTATAAATATTCATGCTAAAGGCTACGTAAGCACCATAAATGCAGGTGTTCAGTTTGTTATGGCTTCATTTAACTCATGGAACGGAAATAAGCTTCACGGCGAAGAATACCTACTAACTAATCTCTTAAAAGAACAATTAGAATTTGATGGTGTTGTTTTGGGAGACTGGAATGGACACCAAGAAGTATCAGGTTGCAGTGTGGATAGTTGCGCACAAGCAATTAATGCAGGACTTGATATGTTCATGATTACTGATAATTGGAGAGGTTTATTTAATAACACTTTACAGCAGGTTAAAGAAGGTCAAATATCAAAAGCCAGATTAGACGACGCTGTGAAAAGAATACTTAGAGTAAAATTTAGATACAGACTTATTCAAAAAGGAAAGCCTTCTTCTCGCATAGCCTCCCCCAGTATTAATTTCATAGACTATAAACAACATCGAGAAATTGCTAGAACAGCTGTTCAAGAATCACTGGTATTGCTTAAAAATAATAACAACACTTTACCTTTAGACCCTTCAAAAAAGATATTAATTATTGGTGAAGGTTCGAAGAAAGTCTCTAAAGCAACAGGTGGCTGGTCTTATTCTTGGCAAGGATCAAACGTAGAAAATTCATATTTTCCTGGTGCTACTACCATTTACGATGGCTTCTTGAAGATCGTTAAAGAGGGACTTGGCAACATTGAATACAGTGAAGACGGTCAATACAAAACAAAGCCTGATGTGGCCATTTTAGTTATTGGAGAAAACCCTTACGCTGAATATCAAGGTTCAGTAGAAAATCTAGTCCTCACCGATGTTGAGTTTGATCATTTAGATGTGGCTTCAAAATTAAGACAAGAGAATATTCAGGTTGTTACACTTTTTATTTCAGGAAGACCTTTGTGGGTTAATAGAGAGCTTAATGCTTCTGATGCATTTGTAGCTGCTTGGTTGCCAGGAACAGAAGGTGCTGGCGTGGCCGATATTCTGTTTATAAATCCAAACACAAAAAAAGAAAAAGATTTTAAAGGTAAACTTCCTTTTTCCTGGCCCAAGTCAGCGAATCAAAGTTCTATTAATTTTGGAGATGATTCTTATTCGCCGCTTTTTTCTTTTGGTTACGGACTATCCTACAAAGATTCAATACAACTCAATAAGTTGTCAGAAAAGCTAGATACCGTTACAGATTCAAAACTTGGAAACATTATCCTTGAGGGATGGCCTAAAAGTGGCATGGAGGTTGTTCTTCAATCAGAAAATGAAGAAGTTTTCTTGAACAGCAAGAATATTTCAACTTCTAATGGCAAACTATTGTTAGATATTTTTGATACAAAAATTCAGGAAGATTCACAAAGAATAACTTTCAAAGGAAATACTAATTCAAGCTGGTCTCTGATTTCTTCTAAGCCTATAAATTGGGAAAGAGAGGAAAAGGCAAGCGGAGTATTATCAATTCAAATCAAAATTCTGCAAAAGGACTCGCAAGATGAACTCTATCTTTCCTCCTCATGTGGAGAAGATTGTGGTCAATCATTTGGTCTAAATAAATTTCTAGACAATATACCCAAGGAAAGATGGTTTGTTCTTGGTATGCCATTAAAATGTTTAAAAGAAAATGATGTAGATTTATCTAATTTATTCAAACCTTTAATCTTTAATACACAAGGTGCTTGGTCGTTTGAATTAGGAAAAATTTATTTAGAAGGTGGGATGGGTGGTAAATCCATTGTTTCTTGTGAGTCATTAAAAGGAGATTACGAATGAAGTTTTCAACACTGGATCTATGGATATTAGGAATCTATTGTGTAGGCATAATCTCATTAGCCTATTGGGTTTCAAGAGACAAAGGGGAGGGAAGGACTGCAGAAGATTATTTTTTAGCTGGAAGATCTCTTCCTTGGTGGGCTATAGGGGCGTCTCTCATAGCTGCGAATATCTCTGCTGAACAAATCATAGGTATGTCGGGACAAGGTTATGTTGTTGGAATGGCCATCGCAACTTATGAACTCACTGCTGCTATTGCATTAATTGTAATGGCAAAGTATTTCCTTCCTATATTCATAGAAAAGCAGATTTACACAATGCCGCAGTTTTTAGAACAACGTTTTGATAAATGGGTTTGCTTAGTCTTATCTTTGTTTTGGCTGGCTGTTTATATTTTTATTAATTTAACTTCTGTCTTATGGTTGGGTTCTTTAGCAATCAACTCTCTTACAGGTATGGATATTACGTATGGTTTGTGGGCATTGGCTGCCCTTTCTTTAGCTTATTCTCTGTGGGGCGGCCTAAAGGCAGTAGCTCTAACTGATGCGATCCAAGTTACCTTGCTGATATTTGGAGGCCTTGCTGTTTCATACATAGCCCTGGATAAGATAGCAGATTCTCAAGGAGCACTTATCGGATTTCAGATCTTGCTGGAAGCTTTACCTGAAAAATTTGACATGATATTAGATTCAGACAACCCCAGCTATTCTGATTTACCTGGAGTTTGGGTTCTAATAGGCGGTCTTTGGGTGGCACATTTTGCTTATTGGGGTTTTAATCAATACATAACTCAAAGAGCTTTGGGTGCCAAGTCCCTTCAAGAAGCACAGAAGGGCGTTATGTTTGCTGCATTCTTAAAAATATTGATGCCGTTAGTAATAGTTTTGCCGGGTATATGTGCAGTTGTTTTACTGCCTGCTTTAGAAACAGGTGAATTTGATACTGCCTATCCTCAAATGATGGCCTTATTGCCTTCAGGACTGCTTGGACTGACATTTGCAGCTTTGGTGGCTGCTATCGTCTCTTCCCTAGCTTCTATGACAAACAGTGTAAGTACAATCTTTACAATGGATATTTATAAGCAATTCTTAGCCAATGATGTCACAGATAAAAAGTTGGTAGTAGTTGGAAGGAATGTTGCTTTCATCTCTATAATTATTGCTGTTCTCTGCGCACAACCACTTCTTGGAAATTTAGAGTCGGCTTTTCAATACA
>Ga0209035_10000664_pt1 | contig 13536 bp, 10 predicted proteins | sample MarorgKNORR_S2LV_6_FD_188220 | JGI IMG/M metagenome (GOLD analysis project Ga0209035, IMG submission 188220) | Marine microbial communities from the Southern Atlantic Ocean, analyzing organic carbon cycling - AAIW_A/KNORR_S2/LV (SPAdes) (version 2) | ecosystem: Environmental > Aquatic > Marine...
GAAATGGCTTCAACAAATAGAACCCAGGATCAGCGACATTGAAGAATCCACTGCTTGCGGAATAACTGATGACCGCGAAGCACTTGGCCCAACAATTATTTCCACTGCCACGCTAGAAACCGTCGCCTCGTGGTTTGACGACATCACTGTTGACAGCGTCCGTCGCCGATTGCGTTGCAACATTGAAATCAACGGCGTCCCAGCATTTTGGGAAGACCGCTTTCTCAACGGAAAACAGATCTTACGAATTGGCGACGTACAGTTTCTTGGCACCACTTCATCCCAACGGTGCGTGGTTCCTACACGAGACCCCGATAGTGGCCAACCCAATACAGATTTTTCAAAAACCGTCCGTACACTCCGCGAGCAAACCCTACCCGCATGGTCCGATCGCGCGCAGTTCGATCATTTTTTTCGCCTCGCAACCAATACGGTACTCGCCTCTAATTGTCACGGCGGAACCATCAAGGTCGGCGACGAAGTCACCTAGGGAGGTGAAACTAAAATCCGCCGTACCACCTACCAAGGTAGTTCCATTTGGGAAACGATTTGCGAGGCTAGTTTACGAATAACTTCTTGCTGAGCCGTCACTAGAGACTGACCGCTCTCCGGCACAAAATTCGCTGCCTGGCTAATGTAAATGCCCTCATCCAACGGAATCTCGCTCCGCTGAATCAATTGCTGCCCCCGTCGATCTATCCAAGAAACTTCAACAACCATTTGAACTTCAATATCGCGGGCCTCATCAAATGTATTCTCGGCGATCACTCGCTTACCTTCATCGACAATCTGAGCACGAAACACACTGTCTGCCGTCTCCCGCGAGACCACTTTGTATGGTGTGCGGACTTCGATCTCCTTAACGACCGCTTCGGTCAACCGTTCCCCTAACCCTTGACGGAAACTCTCGGATTCAATAATCGGTACGTGCACCGTACGCACATCCGGTCGGAATAGATTCTGATTGCCAAGCTTATACCCCGCACAACCAGATAACCACAAACAAATGCCTATCAGTAAGGCGCGGCGGCAAACGAAGTTCATCTGTGCTAATGTCATCACGTACCCTAGATCTAACGAATCACGCTATCAGGACTCGTGGCAATCAATGGTTTCACTGGATCGTCGTCCGGAAACAAATCAACAAGCCACTGAATCGGTTGAGTTGGTTTCGCTGGGCGATGCTTAAGTTCGTTCAGCCGTGCGAACGCTCGATCGGCAAATGGTGTATCGTAATAATTCTGAGCGATCTCGCGATAGTACACTCGAGCCGCGCCTACCTCTTCTTGTCGTTCATAAAATTTCGCCACCCACCATTCGCGTTCCGCCTTTAAATACCGAATCTCTTTGGCGAATTTATCCCAGTTGCCTGACTCTTGTGGAGCCTTGTCGGGAAATTGTCGACGTATCGCACGTATCAACTTCTCGCCCTCGTCCAAGTACACACCGGAATATTCCGGACCGCGATACAAAACAATCTTGGTCTGCAACAATAACGTGTGGGCTATGAATTGGTGCTCGCTGCTCGGAAATAACTTCACCAAATCCGTTAACGCTTCATGAGCCTTATCCGGTTTATTGATCTGCAAATAGGAATGTGCCATTAACATCGTCGCGTCATCAGCAATGTCACTCGTGGGATCATCATCTCGGATGCTACGTAGAATCGCCATCGCCTTGTCAAACCGATTGTTAAACGGCATCGATTCGTCCGTTAAATTAAACGCCCAAAATCCCTGTTCTCGCTGCTTGTCCGCTTGCAACCACATCTGGGCGATTGCAAATCGATTACGCTGAATCGTGACAAGATGACGCGTGTGCTCGTGATTTTTGAGCAACTTTCGATACAACTCGGAAACTCGAGCATAATATTCAACAGCATAATACCCTTCCGATGCCATAAACAACGCATCTTCCTCGAGTGCCGAATCTTCCCAATGGCCGGCCGCTTCTAGATACTGTTTGCTCGCTTTGACAAACAAGTTTCCCGCCCGTCGTAGTTCTTTTTCATCGTGTCCAGCTGCCTCGCGTACTCCTTGAGCGTCTTGGTACATTCGTTCTGCAGCAGCAAATATCTTACGCGCCTCCTCGGTTTGCTCACCCACACCGATCGCTCTTGCAATCACAGTCTCTACCGTCTCTGGTGACTGTTCCGGCGGTGCCTCAGAAGCTACGGTGCCTGGTGGCACATGTCGAACTCGAGCGTATTGTGCGACGGGAGATTCCCACGTCGCTCCATATTCGCTGCTCGGAATCAACAAGGTATTCGCATTACGGGTCATCAGAGAACTGCAACCTGTACCACTGCACAAAACGACTGCTGCGCATAAACCCAAACGCCATGAATAAGGCGTTAATCTAACAAATCTATTCCACAATCGTTCGTTGGTCATTTTGGACTTCCTTGTCCAGCAACTGTATGTACCCAATGGATACATACAAGTCATTCGCAATATGTAATTTATTTATGTTTTACGAGCATACACTCGGTTGAACTAACATACCTAAAAAGGGAACCATCCGCGGAGCCTTACCAAGTAAATGTGACATGTAGTTATTCATCAACCCTCGTAATTCACCGTTAACCGTTTTTGAAATCTCAGGTAAATCAGTACTCACGTCCGCTGCCGCCAATTGTCGCATGACAACAATCACGGGCCACGACACACTAACTACCTGTGCCTGACCTCGGCGACAACTTTGACAAAGTATGCCACCAGTTATCTGTCCAAACGGTATCCGTCGATTCTCTGACACCTTTAATCCACAACTACTGCAGTTGTCCAGCGTTGGCAATAGTCCAAGAAAACGCAAGGCGTTCAGCTCGAACCGAGCAATCACTGTAGCCGGGTTTTGCATATCATCTAATCGCCAGATCGTGTCTTGAGCTAGATTATAAAGATCCGGATGAGGATCCCCTAAATCAGTCAACGATGCTAACAATTCGGCAACATAATACCCTGCATAAAGGTGAGGTAAACTGCGATCCGACGCCCGAAAACGTCGCTGCACCTTGGCCTCAGTCAGTAAATCCAACGAATCGGAGGACTTGTGAAGAAAGAGTATGCGAGATGTCGTTAACAGGTCAATAGCAGACTCAAATGCACTTTTTGGACGCCGTGCACCTTTGGCCATCGCAGCAATTTTCCCGAAATCACGCGTAAACAAAGTAACCACACAACTCGATTCGCTAAATTCGACCACGCGAATCACAATTGCATCTGTTTTTTCAATTGCCATGTCTAACAGAACCCTCTTCAAGCCCAAAGAGCCAACCACATACTACACTCTAATGAGCACCTATAAATCTCCAGCGGGCGGGCGGACTTTACAGAAATCAAGACGTGTTATCACCAAATTCCAATCGCAATCGTTCAATACGACGTTTAGTAGCGGCAACCACTGTGATACGGATCTGATCTAACGTAATTTGCTCATTCACACTTGGAATATACCCTAAATGATGTACCACTAAGCCCCCCACCGTATCGACTTCATCCGGTTCCGGCAACTGCACCGACAAAGCAACATTCACCTCATCAATATGAGCGCGACCTAAAACCTCAGCAACTGAGTTGGTTATCCTGAAGATTTCCTGCGGTTCAACGTCATCTTCATCAATAATCTCACCCACAATTTCTTCAATCGCATCTTCCATCGTGACCAAACCAATGACTGTATTGTATTCATCAATGACCATCGCCAAGTGCGTGTGCGTCTTTTGAAAATCGCGCAACAAATCATCGACTGCTTTGGTGCTCGGTACAAATTCCATCGGCCTCAGAATATCTCTTAATTCCGGCCGCTCTTTCTCTGAGCTATCCGCTAAAAATGTTAGCAGGTCCTTTACATACAATGTACCAATTACGTTATCAAGATTTTTTTCATAAACCGGCAAGCGAGTGCGTCTCACTTGGTTAAAAAAATTCAAAACTTCGCCCCATGACGTATCGACTTGCAATGCATCAATCTGCGACCTCGAAGTCATAACATCCTTGACGTCAACGTCACCCAGTTCCATTACACCTTCAATCATATCCCACTCATCTTCTTCCACGAGTCCATCTCGAACACCCGCTGTTACAATCGAGCGAATCTCATCTTCTAGTGCTTCTTCGTCGTCTACCGCGGGCTGCTCGCGACCCGACAACCGCCACGCCAGTGCCGCCACAGCATGCACACCCAACGTAAACGGACTCATCGACCAGGTTAGCCCTTTCCAGAAAGTCCATGTGTAATAGATGATCGGTGACGACCACACGGACACCAGCGCTCGTGGGATCCACACTCCGATCGTCAACAATACTAACGCGATGGATACCACTGACACCCACCATTGGCTGAATGCCACCGCACCATTCTCGTCTGCCACGGGAATTTGTAGCATCCTTAGCAATCCAAACGGACTCTGTTGAACAACGCTACTTGGGGAAACTGCAGCACTCGAGGCCGGGGCAACGATTACAGCCAAAGCTAAACAAATAAATACCACGGACCCAGCTAAGGCGCACAATGTTTCCGACGCTAATGAAATAGCCTGATAGCGATCGCGAACGGTATTAAAGAAAGTAATATTGCCTCGGCGACGGCAATAGCTTTTCAGATCCGAGCGCGAGAAATCATCAAACATTTTAGTGCCGATTGCTCCGATCGCCAACAAAATGGCGCCGAGAATCGCACATGTTATTAAGGTGCCCTGAGACAGCACTATAATCTCACCTCATAAAACATTGAAAGAAATACATGATACCATTTTACGACAATTATACGAATCCGTGTTAGTTAGTGGCTCTATTTACGTTCGATGCTCAATCGAAAACCGCTGTAAATGCCGCCGCTCTGCTGCCTGCATTTCGATTTTTTTCTGGGGATCTTTATCATCATACCCCACCAAATGCAACATCCCATGAATAACGTACAACAACAATTCATGTGAGGCTGGCCAACCATACTCGTGGGCAACCGTCGCTGCCATATCAGCACTCACGATCACTTCCCCTTCCAAATGTCCAGCAGCTTGCTCGAGCACAAAACTAATCACATCCGTCGGGTAATCATGCTGCAAATGCTGAACATTCAGCGCATGTATTGTTTCATCATCGACGATCGCTAGGCTAACTTCCCCTTCACCGATCTCCGCCTCATCAACAACGCCCAACACCGCTGCCCGCAACTGCTCACAGTCAACCTCATGCTGTGACTGGTCATTGGTAATAAGTACTTTGATCATGGTTCGCTATTAATAGCCGCTTTTCACTTTCCGTTTTTGGATCCCGTCACGCAGTAGCCTGATCTGGGTACTTCACTCGATTGTGCAGCAAGGCTGTTTCGGTCTTAATCAAACTCGTTTGAATAATGTTCAATTCTCTCAGTGTTAAACCACATTCGTCAAACTGACCGTCTAACAATCGATTCATCGCCAATTCCCGCACGAGGTGCTCGATCCGAGCCGGTGCGGGGTCATCAAGCGAGCGACATGCACTTTCAACTACATCCGCTAACATCATGACAGCCGCCTCGCGCGTCTGCGGCCGCGGTCCATCGTATCTGTAATCCGCTTCATCGACTTCTTCATCTTCCCCATTTTCCAATACTTTGGCCTGATGATAAAAATACTCAACCAACGTTGTCCCATGGTGTTGCATAATAAAGTCAATAATTGACGCCGGCAAACGATGCTTGCGTCCTAATTCAGCACCATCTTTGACATGTGATATAATCACCAACCGACTCATCGATGGCAATAACGATTCGTGACGATTACCTGCATCGCCACCTTGGTTTTCAGCAAAATACTCAGGTTTGATCATCTTGCCAATGTCGTGAAAATAAGCCCCCACCCGGCACAACAAGCCGTTAGCGCCAATCGCCTCCGCGGCAGGTTCACTGAGCGTCGCCACATTTAACGAATGCATAAATGTTCCCGGAGCGCGACGCTGTAACTCCGTTAACAAGGGGTGCGCCGGATCACCCAATTCCATTAAACTGATGTCGGTCTGTACCCCAAAAGCCCACTCAATAATGGGCAACAATCCGGTCATAAAGAATCCGGCTAAGCAGACGCAGAAGCCATACCAAGCCGCACCTTGGAACAGATTTGTAATGTAATTCGCTTCGACAGCTGAACCGCCAAGTAGTTGATCCCAAAAATCCAATCCTGTTGAGCCAAACGTCTGCCCTGCGAGAATACTCACACCGAGCGTCGTAGCCAGTGTAATTAAGCCTCCGCCAAAACCAATCACGATCAGTCGTAATCGCGATCGCAAACGACCCAACAACAATGTAGTAGAAGCGATGGCTGATATTACGATGATATACTCTGCCAATGTGCTCCCAGTCGCCACCGCAACAATCAAGGCGACTGTACTTGACAGTAACAAGGCGGAATCACGACGGTAACAAATGGTCATCACCATCGTAAACATGACCAACGGTATCAGCTCGGCTCGCCAAGTATCATTGGAAGTCGCCGTTGCCAATAATACAACAACGATGACCAATGCCAACAATCGAACCAGCCGTTTGGTTTGGTTGACCAACGACGATTCATACACGGCAAGGTAGACACCGCACAATGTAAACAAAGCCAAATACATGCCGAAATTTGCCAAGCCATAACCCACCGCCTGATCATAGCGAGCATAACGGCCGCTGATAATCTGATCGTACTCCTGCCGTAATAGTTGAATATCTCCTACCCCAAGTGATTCTGTTGCCGGTGCAAGTATCTGACCTGGATGATAGCGTTTGAACTGAGTTGGAATTCGCGATCGTTGTGATTCTCGCTGTTGCATGGATAACGGAGCGTTGTACGTTAACGTCACCAAAATTCCATTTCCGCGAATCCAAGTGAGTAGCATTTCTTGAACAGCCGGAGTATCTGCTTGATCAAACATGCCTGTTTCAAGGGTCTTAGCAATGTGTCCCGACAAGCCCGCTAAAATCGAATCTCGGTGTAACATCGCTACGCTATGTAACTCAACATTCTGCTGCTCGCCCGCTTGAGCCAGCGTTAACACTTGAATCATATGCTGACTACCCTCGTCGATTCCATGCTCAAGTTCGAGCAATACTCCATTGGCAATCCAGGGTTCAAATATAAGTGCAAGCACCGCATTAAAACTGTCCTGTCCTTGTTCGCTCGACAACAACAGCTTCAATTGATCATAGGCCTGCTCCTGTTTTTCGCTCATCGTCGCAACTTGCGAACGATCCATATCGGCATCAGTTTCGATCTCGCCTTGAGTCTCGTCGCCTTGCTCATTTGGAACTAAGTCATGATACAACGATCGCCATACCGCTTGATCTAGATCTTCAAAGGAAGCACTGCGACCGACATCAGCTATCGCGTGTTGCAACAACTGCAGCTGATCAGTCACCGTGTGTGGGTCATGATCATAAACACAGACAGCATCAGCCACAGCACGTCGCTGACGTGTTTCGGTCTCGACCGGATCCTCGATTTGAAAGTCAACCGCAGCAACAATATCTCGCTCCGGAATCATGCCAATACGATACTTAAACGGTGGCATCCAACCTAACGTCATTCCCCACATGATCGCCGCCGCTGCTAGGCACAGCATCAAACGCCCCCACGTTTTGCCGCTACTCAGCGCTGTCGTAAATTTTTTGCGCAGCGATTTATTCGACACTTCAATTGTGAGCGTGCGATGTCGTTTTTTATTAGAGCCGCCGGTGATTTTCATAGTTTCGTAATCAATGAACTCAATTCATAATCTAGCAATAAGTGTTTAATCAAGAGCGTGTCTAGGTCCGGTTAAGGCGATTGTTGGTTGATTTTTCGGGGCGGGTATCATAGGCATTCACGATTTGCATCACCAATTGGTGACGCACAATATCAGCCGCTGTTAATTCCAAACTGGTCACACCTTGAATTTGAGCTAAGCGTCTCGTTGCATCAATAAGACCACTCGGCGTGTTTAACGGTAGATCGATTTGAGTGGCATCTCCGGAAACGACAATTTTTGAATCTGTACCCATGCGAGTCAAAAACATTTTCATTTGTGAAACCGTCGTATTTTGTGCTTCATCTAAAATAATAAATGCTTCGTCCAACGTCCGCCCACGCATGTAAGCCAGAGGAACCACCTCGATAACATCCTGTTCCATAAACTGCTTCATCGTGTCAAATCCAATCAACAACTGCAGTGCATCGAAAAGTGGCCGTAAATACGGATTGATCTTGGCATGCAAGTCACCCGGCAAATATCCTAAACTCTCACCCGCCTCAACCGCAGGACGGACAAGCACAATGCGGCGTACATCCTGATGCTTCAGCGCTTCCACTGCCATGGCAACCGCTAAAAACGTTTTCCCCGTTCCAGCCGGTCCGACTGCAAATACCAAATCACTATCGCGTATCGCTTGAACATACAATGCCTGACCTGCGGTTCGTGGCGCGATACGACGAGATGAATCCATCACATCAATCTCAATGTCCATCAGCTTTGTCTGATTTCCCAAGACCGCTGTCATGACCTGACGCGTGCACTCAAGAGTCAAAACACCTCGATGCTGCAAAATGTCTTTCATCCGTTCTAGGACCTTTGTCGCATCTGCGACGATCGGCTCATCACCTGTAACATGTAACAAGCCGTCGCGCAGCGATATCGCTACATCCAATTGCTCACGCATTAATCGGAGGTTCTGATCTTGGACACCAAACAACGCAATTGCGTCAAATTGGCGAGAGAATGGAAGAGTTGCTTCGAACATAAACAGCGAAGAACATTAAAACTAAGATAAGAAAATGAATTTGCTACCAAACGTAACTATAGTTTAAACCTAATTGGAATGTCAGTTTGTGCTCAGCACAACTTTGCAATTGAGTGACATTCACAATTTCAATACGCGCTATTATACCTACTGTAGCTATTATAAGTAGTATTCGAACTAATTACTGGGAGTTTACCCGTTCCGTCTCCACAGACGCGTAGTAATAAATAGTCTCTTGTATTGCCTTGTTAGACAGCGTTTTTGTGGTTAGTCGCTACCGATCGATAACCGATGCTGCACTCCAGCGAATGGCTCTCCAAAACAATTCCTGTGGACCGGGTGGCCGTTCACAGTGAGGGCTAAATGCCACGACACGCCCCTTTCCATAGGTGGCAGCAATCACAGCCGGCGTTCCTTTTAATCTGTTCGTCTTTTCATCATCCGCCAGATCCGTCTCGTAGGTTGCCCAAACATCAACGGAAGAACCGAGCGAATGAAAAATCGGCCCACCGGAGAATTTCGTCTTGCGTTTCCCGACCGCCGGCGATGTTTTTGTCCTGCCGATGTCTAGTGTGACAATCCCGCTTCCCGAAGTACCATCATGCGCCGCCTCAATCAACTGTAACTCTACGTCTCTTTCCGAACAGGCCAAAAACCCTCCGGCACAAATGCCAACATAACCACCACCGGAACGCAGGAATTGTCGAATCGCCTCGCGCCTCTGTGCACCAAGTTCGCTGCCTTGTATATTTGACTTTCCACCACCGATCACCAGTACGTCAAAGTCAGTGAGTACTCCGGCATCAATTTCTTTCCGTGTGATCAGTTCCAAACGCATATCCGAGTGGTGCTGTAAAGAATGCAAGATCCACAAAGGGCCATGACCACTTGATGAAATCGAACCCTCATCATCATAGATCGCTACCCGAATAGCCCTCGGTTTTTTTACGGTGCCACTTCTAACGGGCAATAATTGATCGACGCTGGTCGCATCACCGATCATCTCTAATTGCGTCAATGCAGCGTGCACAGCAATTCGGTGCTGGCGGATACGGCGTGCCGGACGCTGATCCTTGCGGGGGTCAATCGCCGAGGTCGTTACTGTCATCCAGATTGCTGTGGAAGCTAGCGAAGACAGCCGGATCCCGAGCGACGAATCCAGACGCCACTGTAAATCACCCGTTTTGTGAAGTGCACTGATTACCTCTTGCCCAAGAGACTTGCCCGCCGTACTAGTGCGAATCGTCTTACCCTGAGTTGACGGTACTTCAACCTGAGTATCGTAATCCTCCCGCAACACAATCACCCATTGCGGATCATACTTGCTTAATAGTTTTCTAAGATCTGATACATTCCGGTCAAACACCTTCTTGTCCTGTGACAGGATGCCGGGTTGATCTACCCCTTGCAAACCAGAAGAAATCGGGGCCAGCAACAGTCGACCTGATCGAACCGGCCAGCCCGCAATCTGGCGTACTGCCAGCCGCCCACACTCTCCGGAAACGCCATCAACGCCCAATACCAGTACCGTTGGACCACGTATTAAACCCTCACGTAATGCATACCGTTGCTGTGCTTCCGCTGGAACAACCAACAACAACAACCCAATCAGTCCTACAAAACCAACACGCACTTTACTCATGAATGATCCCTAAATTCCAAAAATAAGCCTCGTTATAGCCCTATTGCGGCCCAATCAAGCCTGATACCCAAAACAAATAGGCTGGTACGGCAGACAAAGTAATTGAATCAAGAATATCTAGCACGCCGCCCAAGCCTGGCAACCAACTACTAGAATCTTTTTGTTGCATGTCACGCTTGATCAATGACTCTGCCAGATCACCAAACATTCCTGTTGCAGTTACCAATGCACCGTAGATTGCCCAAGCCCAAATTGGCCCTGTCGCAACCACTATGTCACCCTGACCCATTTGTACAAGTGCCGGCGCTATCCAATTCCCGACAACTACCGCCGCGGCCATGCCTGCTAAAAATGCACCACACGCGCCTTCCATGGTTTTCCCTGGACTCAATCGAGGAGCCATCTTGTGCTTACCAAATGTCTTACCCATAAAATATGCGCCGCTATCACCACACTTAGTCACAATCACAATCGACAGCAGCGCCACCATCCCCCAAGCACTGCTAGCTTCGCCAGGTAATGGCAACGTCCGTAGACTTGTCAGAAAACTCAAGGCAACACCGGTATAAAGAATGACCAACGAACTCGCACCCAATCGAGTGACGACTCCGCCGCCTGGCTCTTCATAGTGTTTCATCTCGACAACCCATAACCAACTAATCCCTAAGACGGCACCGATCGGAGCCCATCCTAATCGCCCCACCGCACAATCAGCAGGATAGCCACCGCCAAACGCATCGAGCAATGCAGGAACGAAAGTGAGTACGTGCACGAGTGCCACGGCCAACATAACGTGACGTTTACGGATCGACATGCTGTCCACGTTGAGCATGTCCACTAACTCAGCAGTGGCAAGCAGCGCCAATCCCAGCAACAACGGCATCAACCACAGACCGCCGACCCCCATCAGCGGATGATGCATATCTAAATGCAAAACACCGGCCAACAGACTTATAATCACAGCCGAGGAAAGTAAACGTTGCTTGATCATTTCTTTTAATCCCAATTTTTAAAACATAGTTTCGAAAAGGACTCGCTGCTGTAACACCCATCACCGCTTGGTCAGGACAGGCCACCAAATCGCCGTTCTCGCTTTGAAAACACTTCCATCGCCTCATGTAAATCAGATTCGACGAATTCCGGCCAGCATTTAGCAGTGACCCAAATTTCTGAATAACTGATTTGCCATAACAAATAATTGCTCAATCGCATTTCACCGCTAGTCCGAATCAACAAATCCGGGTCCGGCATTCCCGCCGTGTATAAATGGTCTGCGATTAATTGCTCGTCAATTTCCTCGGCCTTGAAGGTCCCCGTAGCGATCTCAGCAGTTATATTCTTAACCGCATCTACAATCTCACCTCGTGATCCATAATTAATCGCCAAACACAAACAGGTGCCGGTGTTGGACGCCGTCAATTCAATCGTCTTGTCAATCTCGTCCAGCACTCGCTCAGGAATACCCTCACGGCGGCCAATCACTTGCACGCGTATGTCCTGTTCCATCAACAAACTGCGTTCCTCGATCATGTACTGCTCAAGCAAATGCATCAAAAAATCCAGCTCATGCGAGGGTCGTTTCCAATTTTCACTCGAAAGGCAATACAGAGTCAGTTGGCCAATGCCTAATCGCGCACATTCCTCAACCGTGCGGCGGACACTAGCCACACCCTGACGGTGCCCCTCAATCCGCGGTAGATTCTGAGCCGTTGCCCAGCGTCCATTGCCATCCATAATGATCGCAATATGTTTGGGTACGGTAGGCTCATCGGGCAAAGGTTGTTCGGCATCTATCATCATGTTTGTTAGTATAGCAAGCTGACTAGATTAAGATGCGTGGATTACACCGACGGCCGCTTTTACAATGAAGGACCGTTACGCTAAAAGAACAAGAACATTTAACTAACTATTTAGCCCAGCCAGCGATTTAACACCATCGGCCAGCACAATAGTTTGTGCTCGGTCTGGTCCAACCGATACAACTTCTACCGGCACGCCAATCAACTCAGCAATTCTCGCAACATAGTCTTTAGCTGCTTGTGGGAATTCATCGTAGCTCGTCGCATTTGTTAAATCCGTGTCCCAACCAGCATAGGTTTCATAGATCGGTTTGATGCGACGTAAATCGTCAGCATCACAAGGAAAATTTGTGATCCGTTCGCCGTCTAATTCATATGCGATGCAAATCTTGACCTCAGGAATCTTGGAAATCACATCCATCATCATTAACGATAAAGCAGTCGCGCCACTTAACCGCGAAGTGTATCGCACGGCGACAGCATCAAACCAGCCACAGCGACGAGGCCGACCCGTTGTCGTTCCGTACTCGTTGCCAAGCTCACGCAAACGCTGACCATCTTCGTTATCCTGCTCCGTCGGAAACGGACCTCCGCCGACTCGAGTGCTGTAAGCTTTGATGACACCAATGACTTTATTGATGTGTCGAGCGGGAATACCAGAACCGCCGGAGACGCCAACTCCAGAACTGTTGCTACTTGTTACAAATGGAAACGTACCATGGTCGATATCCAACAACGCTCCCTGAGCACCTTCGAACAAAATGCTGCGACCATCATCCACCGCGTCAAGCATGAAGTGAGTCGTGTCATGAACATAACTCTTTAGCGTTTCAGCGTATCCGCTGTACTCAGCGATAATTGCTTCGGCTTCAAGAGGTTCGGAATTGTCGCCTCCGATGCCAATCAAAATCGCGTTTTTCGCTTCGACTATAGATCGTACTCTGTCTGCAAAATCATCACGGTACATATCACCTAGACGGATAGCAAAAGAACGACCCACCTTGTCGCGATAACACGGGCCAATCCCCCGTAGCGTTGTACCAATCGACTCGCCTTTAATCTTCTTAGCATTTAATAGCTTATCTTCAGCTATGTGCCACGGAAAAACAACGTGGACTCGCTCGCTGATCAGTAGGTTGTCAGTAGTCAAACCCTGAGCATTAAGACCGTTGAGTTCTTCAATTATTGTTCCAGGATTTAGTACAACACCCGGTGCAATGACATTGGTCGTCTCTGCGTTCAAAATTCCGCTGGGAATTAAGTGTAGTTTATATGTTGTGTCGCCAGTAACCACTGTGTGCCCCGCATTGGACCCACCTAGAAATCGGCAAACAATATCAAAATTGGGAGTTAGTAAAT
>Ga0209035_10000667_pt1 | contig 13514 bp, 13 predicted proteins | sample MarorgKNORR_S2LV_6_FD_188220 | JGI IMG/M metagenome (GOLD analysis project Ga0209035, IMG submission 188220) | Marine microbial communities from the Southern Atlantic Ocean, analyzing organic carbon cycling - AAIW_A/KNORR_S2/LV (SPAdes) (version 2) | ecosystem: Environmental > Aquatic > Marine...
CTGAGGCTGAAGAGCCCGTTGAAGCTGCTCAAGAAGAAGTTGCTGAGACTGAGGCTGAAGAGCCCGTTGAAGCTGCTCAAGAAGAAGTTGCTGAGACTGAGGCTGAAGAGGTTAGCGATATCAGTGAATCAAAACCTGTTGCCATTGAAGAAAAAACTTCTGCTCAGATTATTAATACGTTTGAATCCGAGCAACTCAAGGAAGATGTACCTTCGTTTAGACCGGGTGATACGGTGGTTATTTCAGTAAAAGTTAAAGAAGGTGAAAGAACTAGATTACAAGCCTTTGAAGGCGTTGTAATGAGCATTAAAAATGCAGGATTAAATTCCTCATTTATAGTTCGAAAGATTTCTAGTGGAATTGGAGTCGAAAGAACTTTTCAAACGCATAGCCCAATCATTGATTCAATTTCAGTCAAAAGAAAAGGTGAAGTGAGGCAAGCTAAACTTTATTATCTGAGAGAAAGATCAGGCAGATCTGCAAGAATTAAAGAAAGATTAGACTAATATCATGTCGCCTGGTTTAAAAAAGACTCAATATATTGATTCTTTTTTAACAAACCTTCAGCTAGAAAAAGGACTCTCTAGCAATACTATCAAAGCTTACTCAAGCGACTGCTACGCATTTTCTGACTGGTCTCAAAAGCAAGAATTTGATATCTTAAATTTAAAAGAAGCTCAGATTAGAAAATATATTAAACACTTTCAGAGTTTAGGGCTCTCACATTCAACAATAAATAGAAAATTATCTTCTTTGAAACACTTCTTTCTTTTTTTACATAAAAAAAAGATTATCTCCTTTAATCCAATTGCTAGTTTTTCAGGACCAAAAAATACAAAACCTTTACCTAAATCTATGTCTATAAAGGATGTTAATAGCTTGATTCATGCTCCAGATTGCAATACTTTTATTGGCTTGCGAGACAGAGCAATGTTGGAACTTTTGTATGCCACGGGCGTTAGAATTAGTGAGCTTATTAATTTGCAATATACCAACATTGATTTACAAAGATCTTTTATTAAGGTTATGGGAAAGGGCGGTAAAGAAAGAATGATTCCTTTTGGAGAAAATGCATTATCTTATTTACTTGATTATATTAATTATCGCAGAAAGAATAATTTATCTTTACATTCCAGAGATTTTTTTATTAGCCAGCAAGGAAAAAAAATTACTCGTCAAGCATTTTGGCATAGAATTAAATCGTATTTAAAACAAACAGGATTGCCCATAGATATTTCTCCTCATACTCTCAGGCATGCCTTTGCCACTCATTTACTCAATAATGGAGCAGATCTTAGGTCTGTACAAATGTTGCTTGGGCATAGTGATTTATCAACCACACAAATATATACTCACATAGCCAAGCAAAGGCTTGGCGAAATGGTTAAAAAACATCACCCTCGAGGTTAAATAGAATGAACTGTAGTAAATATTTTTTTATCTTCTTTCTTACCTTTTCGACTTTAGTAATAGCAGAGGAGAATCCCATTATTACTAAGATTAGTAAGTTTCTGCCCCCAGGAGCATCCGTTCAGGACATTAAGGAATCTAAGGTTGAAGGCTTATATGTAGTTGATATTGGCCGCCTAGAACCTTTATATGCGACAAAAGATGGAAATTTCTTCTTATTCGGAGAACTGTATGCAATTCAAGGAGATTCTCTTGTCAATACCACCAGGCAAGAAATTAACTTGAATAGAAAGTCAATTCTAGATGCTGCATTATCAGAAAAAGACTTTATTACCTTTAAAGCAGAGAATGAAAAATATATTGTCACTGTTTTTACAGATGTAGATTGCGGGTATTGCAGAAAATTTCATGGAGAAATAGAAGATTATAATGCTCAAGGAATTACAGTGAATTATGTCGCATTTCCTAGATCAGGCCTTGAATCTGAGTCATATAATAAAATTGTTGGAGCCTGGTGTTCATCTAATCCAAAAGAATCGTTAACATCCCTTAAGCAAGGTTTAGATCCTGAGCTGTCTCTGTGCCAAGATCATCCTGTTGAAGAACACTTCATGCTTGGGCAGAGAATAGGTATTGCTGGCACTCCTGCAATAATTACATCTTCCGGAGACATTCTTCCAGGTTATTTGCCTCCAATGGAGCTATTAAAAAAACTTAATTAATTATGACTAAATTAAAAATTGGTATATGCGGGTGGGGCAATGTTGCAACTGGCCTATACGAGCAGCTAACCTGCGGAAATACATTATATTCAGATTGGGAGTTAGTTTGTATAGGCGCTCGAAGAGATAATCCGAGGTGCAATCCTATCGCTACAAAAATTGTAAGAGATATTTTTGCGGTTATAGATGAAGACGTTAATGTAGTTGTTGAACTCATTGGAGGGATAGATACAGCTCGAGAGCTTATTCTAAAAGGTTTGAATTCTGGTAAACATGTTGTCACTGCTAATAAAGCTGTTATTTTTGAGCATGGCGAAGAACTCATCGAGATAGCAAAAAAAAATAATGTACGGTTACTATTTGAAGCTGCTGTTTGTGCTGGAACCCCAGTAGTTAAGATGCTATCAAATGATCTTGGAGCAAATAAGATTTCTAAAGTAGCTGGCATGCTAAATGGCACCACTAATTTTATTTTAAGCAATATGGAAGAGGGTGCACATTACGAGACAGTTCTGCAAGAAGCTAAAGAAAAAGGTTATGCAGAGCCTGACCCTAGTTTAGATGTGAATGGCACTGATGCAGCTCACAAAATTGGAATCTTAGCTGCCCTCGCATTTAATACAGGCCTGCCAGCAAAAAATTTTTATATAGAGGGCATTGAAAATATTAGCCCTCAAGATTTTAATTATGCTAACGAATTCAATTTAACAGTGAAACATTTAGCAGTTGCAAAACTCCAAGATAAAGGAATTGAGCTAAGAAGCCATCCAGTAATGTTAACCAAAGAATCTAGCCTTGCTGGGTTAAAAGGAGTAAGAAATGGTATACAGATTAACACTGATCTTCTCGGTGAATTTCAAGTTGCAGGCTCTGGTGCAGGAAGAGAGTCTACAGCATCTGGACTTATTTCAGATTTAATTGCATTGTCAAAGAATCAAGATATCGATCCAATGAGGTACCCAGATTTTTCTAAGAAACCAAATATTATTGATTTCAATGAACTGAGCTTCAAATATTATGTTTATCTTGAGGTAAAAGATGAATCAGGGGTCTTGGCATTAATAAGTAAAATATTTGCAGAGCATAAAATTAGTTTCGATAAGGTCATTCAAAAAGATCAACTGGATAATGGAACTGTTCCCATGGTCATTTTTACCGATCCTGTAATTGAAAGTGAAATGCAAATTGCTTTAAGAGACTTAAGCAGTAATACAGTTATTCATAATTCAAAGATTATTAGAATCGAGGATGTGTAATGCTTTTCCATTCAACTAGAGGGAATGACTCTGGCAAAAATTTCACAACAATACTAATGCAAGGTCTTGCGGACGATGGCGGTCTTTTTATGCCAGATCATTGGCCACAGGTTGATTTAGAAGAAATTAAATCTAAAATGTCATTTGTTGATGTTGCTAAGTGTATTGTCCCCCTGTTTACTGCTTCTTCTTTTTCACAAGCTGAAACAATTAAAATAGTAGAAGATGCTTGGCATGATTTTGAGCATTTAGATCTTATAGGCATTCAAACTTTTGATGACGTTTCAATCTTAGAGTTATTTCATGGGCCAACAGCGGCATTCAAGGATTTTGGCTTGCAGCTTGCAGCAGCTTTTTTTAATGAAGTGCTAGAAAGTGAGAATAAAACTGCAATTGTTCTTGGTGCAACATCTGGTGATACAGGCTCTGCAGCAATTGATGCATGCAAGGCTTATAAAAGAATTAAAAGTTTTATCATGCTACCAAATGGCAATATGTCTGAAGTTCAAAGGCGACAAATGAGCACGATTGATGCTAACAATGTTTTTGCTTTAAGGATTAATGGAACCTTCGATGATTGTCAGGATTTAGTAAAACACGCTTTTAAACAACGTGATTTTTTAAACCCAGACCAATATCTTCTGGCCGTTAATTCAATTAACTGGACTCGTATTATTGGCCAAATCTGTTATTACTTTTATGCTTTCAATCGATTGCACTCTAAAGGAGATTTAAATTTTTCCGTGCCTACAGGAAATTTTGGCAATGTTTTTGCATGCTACTCAGCTCATCAGATGGGCTTGCCAATTAATAAAATTTCAGTTGCAGTGAATGAAAATGATATTTTGCATCGTTTTTTTCGTGAGAATGATTATTCGAAGCAAGCAGTGCAGGAAACGATTTCACCAAGTATGGACATAAGTGTAGCCAGTAATTTTGAAAGACTTGTGTATGATTTTTTTCTTGAAAGAGATGCTGGTGGATGCGCCAAACTTTTCAATCAATTTCCCACTAATGCAATTGAGCTAGATGAAGCTGTATGGAATAAAAAAAATCAGTTATTTTCTTCAAGTAGAGTGAACGATGCGCATACACAGAAGTTAATTCAAGAAACTTATGCCGCTCGTGATTATGTTCTAGACCCTCATACAGCAATTGCGATGGATGAGGCTCTTAAAAAAAGCAATAAAAATATGCATTACATTGTTCTATCGACAGCTCATCCCTCTAAATTTCCAACACTATACGAGGAGCTAGGCATAAATATCTTAAGTACCCCGAAAGCTTTAATGGGGTTGTACGATAAAGCAGAAAAACTTCATACTTTTGATGCCCAATATGATCAAATTGTTAATTTTATTAATCAAAATAATCTAGAAACTAACTCATGAGTATTCCAGAAATTATTACAGCAGATCTAAAAGACCTTGAGCGTGTTAAGGGTGTTTTAAAGCTTGGTTTTACTTCAGATGCCTTGGTTAGATGGGTTTTTCCAGACCCAGCTAATTATTTAAAGAGTTTTGATGTGTGGATGCAAGAATTCTCTAAGATTGCCTATGAAAATGACGTTGTGTATTCAGAGAAAAATTTTGCTGGAGCATCTATTTGGCATCCCCCAGGCGCAGAATTTGATGAGGCTGTTTTAGAGCCTACTTTTGATGCAATTCCTGAAGAGAGATTGGAGACTGTAGCAAAATTCTTTGAGGAGTTTGATAAATATCACCCAGATGATGCATGGTATCTGGCTTTTATTGCTGTAGATCCATCTCAACAAAGAAAAGGCATTGGCTCTTTTTTATTGCTTGAGGCTTTGCAGATGATCGACCAAAGAGGCGAGAAAGCATACTTAGAGGCTACTAGCGAACAAAATAAAGCTCTGTATGAGAGACATGGATTTATTGAGATTGGAAAAGTGCAATTCCAGGACTCTCCTCCAGCATTTCCCATGATAAGAGAGGCAAGGTAACTGTATAACAGGTTAAAAAGGTATTAGAATGCGTGAATATGGAAACAGGCGAACTTAAATCCAATCTACTTAACCTCCGAGATCGTATGGCAGATCTCCGGGGGTACCTTTGACGTTTCCGCAAAAGAAGATTCATTAAAAGACATTAATGCTCAGTTGGCAGAAGAGGCTACCTGGTCAAATTTAGAATTATCCCAATCTCTTAACAAAGAAAAAACTGAGCTAGAAAAGTTTCTCACTATTTTCTTATCTGTTGATGTGGCTGTAAATGATAATCTTGAGCTTCTAGATATGGCTATAGAAGAGTCAGATGAAGCATCCATCAATCAAATGCTAGAAGAAACCAATTCTCTTATGTCGTCAGTGGAAGATTTAGAGTTCAATCGGATGTTCTCTAACAAAATGGACCCAAGTTCTGCGTTCATTGATATTCAATCAGGATCAGGGGGTACCGAGGCGCAAGACTGGGCTGATATGCTTTTAAGAATGTATACAAGATGGGCTGAAAAGCATGACTTTTCAGTTTCCGTTATTGAACATTCTCCAGGTGAAGTTGCCGGCATTAAATCTGCATCCTTATTAATTAAAGGTAGTTATGCCTATGGCTGGTTAAGAACAGAAACAGGCGTTCATCGCTTGGTAAGAAAGTCCCCGTTTGATTCAGGTAGTAGGCGCCATACCTCATTTGCATCTGTTTTTATCTCTCCTGAGATTGATGAGTCCATTGAGGTTGAGCTGAATCCTTCAGACGTTAGAATTGATACTTACAGAGCTTCAGGAGCTGGAGGACAGCATGTCAATAAAACAGATTCAGCCGTTCGATTAACTCATGCGCCCACAGGAACTGTAGTTCAATGCCAAAGTGATAGATCTCAGCATAAAAATAAAGACAATGCTTTCAAGCAACTTAAATCAAAACTTTACGAATTAGAGCTGCAAAAGCAAAAAGATGAGCAGCAATTATTAGAAGAAAGTAAGTCCGATATTGGGTGGGGCAGTCAAATTCGCTCATATGTCCTGGATCAATCTCGAATTAAAGACTTAAGAACAAACGTAGAGAGTGGTAACATCTCTTCAATACTAGATGGCGACATAGATATTTTTATTAAAGCCAGTCTAACGCAAGGAGTATAGATGACTGATTCAAATACAGGTGGGGAAACCGCAATTCTAGAAGAAAGACGAAGAAAGCTAGAAGAACTTCGTGCAGCAAATAAGGCTTACATCAATGATTTCATTCCATCTGAGCATGCGCTTGATCTACATGAATTGCATGGAGCCCTTTCCAAAGATGATCTTGAAAAAGCTCAAATTAAAGATTTAGCATTAGCTGGTCGAATAGTTTTGAAGCGCGTCATGGGAAATGCAAGCTTTGTTACCATCAGAGATGGTTCTGGCGATATTCAAATCTATGTAAGCAAAAATAATATTGATGTAGATTTATATAAAAATTTTAAGACATGGGATTTAGGCGACATTATTGGCATTACAGGCAATCTTTTTAAAACTAAAACTGAGGAGCTTACAGTTGAAGCTCACTCAATTATTCTTATTACTAAGGCTCTTAGGCCTATGCCAGAAAAGCATAAAGGCTTGGCAGATGTAGAGACTAGATATCGCCAAAGATACATCGACTTGATGAGTAATCCAGAATCAAAAGCAGTGTTTATAAAGCGTTCGAATATCATTGCTGCTGTGAGAAGTACCATGCTTCAAGATGGCTTTTTAGAGGTGGAAACACCAATGATGCATTCTATCCCCGGTGGGGCTGTCGCCAAGCCATTCATCACCCATCATAATGCCTTGGACAGAGAGCTATTTTTAAGAATTGCACCTGAGTTGCATCTCAAAAGGCTTCTTGTTGGTGGATTTGAAAAGGTCTTTGAAATCAATCGAAGTTTTAGAAATGAAGGCTTATCAACAAGACATAACCCTGAATTTACCATGCTTGAATTTTATGCAGCATTTGCAACGTTTCAAGGCACAATCGATTTTACAACCAGGATTATTCAATCAGCATCAGAGGCTATTGGTAATAGTGCTCAAATAGAATGGGATGGAGATAAAATTGATTTAAGTTCCTTTCATACAAAAACTCTTGCTGAGCTTGTGCTCGCAGAAAATTCAGAACTATCAGATACAGATTTAATTAGCATTGAAAAATTACAAGCATATTCATCTGCTCATAAGATTTCATACAAAGATTCCTGGGGAGCAGGGAAAATATTGCTTGAGATCTTTGAAAAAACAGTCGAACCCAATCTGATTGAACCAACTTTTGTAATAGAGTATCCCGTAGAGGTGTCTCCTTTATCTAGGCGTAATAACGAAGACTCATCTATTGCAGATAGGTTTGAGTTGTTTATCGGCGGCAAAGAGATTGCAAATGGATTCTGTGAGCTAAATGATCCTGATGATCAAGCAGCACGATTCCGAGATCAAGTCAAAGCCAAAGCTGATGGAGATGATGAGGCAATGGGCTTTGATGAGGATTATGTAACAGCTCTAGAGCATGGCATGCCTCCGGCTGTAGGTGTTGGGGTGGGCATTGATCGATTAGTAATGATGTTAACAAATCAAAGTTCAATTAGAGATGTTCTTCTATTCCCACAATTAAAGTCCTAAACTATAGGACATGGATCTTACTTTAGTTTTAACTCTAGGGACCCCGCTTTTAATTATTGCAGCTATTGTTAAGTCTGATAAGTTTCCGGAACCTACAGAGCTAGTTATCAAGACCTTTTTTGTAGGTGTTTTGCTATGTTTGCCTGCTGGAGAGTTAAATCATTTATTGATTCCAAGTGATGAATATTCTTTTATAGCTGGGTTTACTGAGGAGTCTTTAAAATTCCTCGCTTTATACTTTTATATAAAACCTAAAAAATCTTTTAATGAGCCCATGGATGCAATTGTATATGGAACCATAATTTCTTTAGGCTTTGCTACTCTGGAGAATATTGAATATGTTTATTCCAGTGACCCAGAATTTAGCTCACTAGCAATCGCAGTTATTAGAGCAATTAGCGCTATTCCCCTTCATGCAATATGCGGCATTGTGATGGGATACTTTTTTGGCTTATATGCATTCTCTAGTTCCGGCTCTAAAATTCTTTTAATCAAAAGCTTGGTTATACCTATTCTTATTCATGCTACATATAATTTTCTAGTTGGTGTGTCTGATGTTTTGTGGTTCTTTGTCCTATTAGCAGCAATATTTTACGCTCGAAGTCTCCATTTAAAACTTTCAACCCTGCAGAACGAAAAAAAATTTGAAGCAGAGCGTAAGGTTTCATGAAGTCTTGAAATTTACCACCTAAACTTTTCAAAATTCTCTGGGTTAGCCCAGCCATCGGAATTATTCCATCCCCGTTTTTTATTATAAGTTTGAAGATTGTATGAATATATTTTCTTAAAAGATATTTCTGGGTCAAATGCAAAGCCAAGCTCCAGAAAAGATTTATGATCTTTGTTGTCTACAGATTCTCTAATAACTACTATTTTTTGAGCCACAGAATTTTTAATAAGTCCAAGTTGAGTTTTAGAAACCTGAACATCTTCAAGAACAATGCACATATCAAAGGTTTCTTGTAAATTAAAATCGCCAGATGGAATCACCATGAGTCGCTCCAGGGAATCTTCAAGCTTTTCAATCAAGGGTTGCAGATTACTAGAGGATAAAACAAGCACTGATTTAGTACTTTCGGAAAGAATCAGCTCTGCAAGGAATTGATCTGGTCCTTGTTTTTTCATTTATTTTAGTAAATCTTCTACAGCTGCTCTTTCTTCTAAGAGTTCATTTGTTGAGATTTTAATTTTTTCTTTTGCAAAATCTGACAAGACAATATCTTTTACGATTTCAATGCTACCGTCTTCAAGGGTTCTCAAAGGCATACCGCAAATAATATCATCAGGTAGATCGTAACTTCCATCAGTAATTACCGCAGCACTGAAACAATCCCCCGGTGCAGTTGGATTCTCACATGCAATAACAGTATCCAAAGCAGCTTTTGCTGCTGAGGTAGCCGATGAAGCTCCCCTAGAGTCAATCACAGTCTTGCCTCGTTGTTGAACAGTAGGGAGAAAGTTATTGTTAACCCAATCCATATCTTCAATTGCGTCTTTTCCAGATTTTCCATTGCAAACCATATTCTCAAAATCGGGATACATAGTAGGGCTATGATTACCCCATATAATCATTTTGCTAATATCAGCAATGCCTACATTGAGCTTCTTTGAAAGCACAGATTGAGCTCTGCTTGAATCTAGCATCGTCATTGCCATCCATAATTGAGATGGATTTTTTGCTGCATGTCTTCCAATTAATGCATTGGTGTTTGCAGGATTGCCAACCACTAATACTTTTGCATCTAATTTACCATTCTCACCAATAGCCTTGCCTTGACCTACAAAAATACCACCATTAATTTGTAATAAATCAGCACGTTCTTCAATTTTCTTGCCGTTGTAAACTATGCCACGTGGAATGCTTCCTACGAGTAAAAACCAATCGGCATCTTTTGCTGCGCTCTCGAAATCAGATGTGTAATTTACATTGCCCATGTTTGGGAAATTAGAATCTTCTAATTCCATTACTAAACCTTCTAATTTTTCTACGACTTGAGGAATTTCAACAAGCTCAAGATCAACGATTTTATCTCCAAAGGTATGGCCATCTACCAGTCTAGGGATCAAGGAATAACTTATTTGACCTGCTGCACCAGTGACTACAACCTTAACTCTCTCTTTCATGAAAAACCCCTTTGATTAATTTTTAAACATTATATTCCGAAACGTTAAATTAATTCTCGGACTGATGAATTTTTTAGTCTTTTTTATTGAATGCTGCCAATATCTTTGAGTTGGGCCATCAATAATGATTAACGCACCACTAAGTTGAGGAACCGCGAGGGTTTCTTTGGATAAAATATTCTTAAATACTAGATCACGTTCACCGCCAAATGATAATGCTGCAATGGTGGGATTTTTACCTAATTCCTTTTCGTCATCTGCATGCCATCCCATTGAATCTTGCCCATCTCGATAATAGTTTACGAGGACAGAATTAAACTCCAAGCTCGTTTCTTGGACAATTTTCTCTCTAACCATTAGCAGGTCTGAGGTCCAAGCATGTCGATGAAGCTTTTTACCAGAATAGCTATAATTGCAGCCTTCGTCACCAATCCAGCATTGCAGTCTAGGAATAACAATATCTTTGCCAAACATTTTTATTTTCATAGATTCCCATGGAAGCACATCAATGAAATTCTCGAGCAATTCTTGTGATTCAACAGGTGTAAAAAATCCCTCTTGAACTCGAATTTTTAGATCGTTGTGAGCTACAATTTCATTCTGCATAACAGAGTCAGTATAAATATGTTTTTATTAATTCCAATCACATAACCCTCATGAGTAAAGTCATAATTATTGGAGGAGGCCATGCGGGTGCCAATGTCGCATTTAATCTTCGTAGAGGTGGTTTTGAGGGCGAGATTGAGATTTTCTCTAATGAAGAATTTTTACCCTATCATCGACCACCTCTCTCAAAAGAATTTTTAAAGAAGAACATTGAAACAGAGAAGCTTTTTTTTAAACCAGAAAGTTTTTATAAAGAACAGAATATTTCCTTCCATTCTAGTGCACCAGTAAGTTCGATAGACACTGATTTAAAGGAAATAACTGCTGATAACTCAACCTTTTCATTTGATTACTTAGTCTTTGCTACAGGAGCTTCGCCGAGACTTCTCTCTATGCCTAATGCAGATGCTGAGAACTTATTTTATCTGCGCAAGATATCAGATGTTTTAGAAATTCATTCGCAACTTGAATCAGCCAAAGAAATTGTGCTGATTGGCGGTGGGTATATTGGGTTAGAGGTTGCATCTGCGATGACAGAGCTTGGTCTTAATGTCACGATACTGGAAGCAGAAGAACGTATTTTAAAAAGGGTAACCAGTCCCGAGCTTTCTAGTTTTTATCAAACTGTTCATGAAGCCAAAGGCGTTTCAATAATTTGCAATGCCAAAGTGAGTGGTTTAATTGCAGATAATCAAATGATTAAATGCGTTGAATTAGAATCTGGCAAGAAAATTTTAGCTGATGCAGTCATAGTAGGTATTGGGGCTATTCCAAACACACAACTTGCTGAAGACGCTGGATTAGATTGCAGCAATGGAATTACAACCGATCAATATTGTAGAACCTCTAATCCTTATGTACTTGCTGCTGGTGATTGTACGAATTCTTTTAATGCATTGTTAAATCAAAGTATTCGCCTAGAAAGTGTTCCAAATTCTCTATCACAAGCGAAGGTTGTCTCTTCTTCTATCATTGGAAATGAGCTTTATAACAAAGAATTACCATGGTTTTGGTCGGATCAATATGACTTAAAACTTCAGATGGCAGGGCTATCTTCTGGCTACGACGAAAGTGTCATTCTTGGAGACACAGACGCTGCTAAATTTATTGCATGTTATGGCAAAGACGGCCATCTTATTGCTGTAGATAGTGTGAATCAATCTAAGCAATTTATGCTATTTAAAAGAGCTCTTAGCAATGGCTTCAAGTTAAAAATGAGCCTGATAAAAAATAAAGATTTTCAACCTGAGAGCATTTTTTCTGGTTCAAATTAGTTAAACTAAACATCTCATAAGGAGATAATTATGACCATAAGATTTGATGACAAAGTAGCAATCGTAACTGGTGCTGGCGGGGGCCTTGGAAGACAGCATGCCCTTGAGTTTGCGCGCAGAGGGGCAAAAGTGGTTGTAAATGATCTTGGTGGTGCTTTAGATGGTTCAGGTGGAGCCAGTGACGCAGCCAACACTGTTGTAGAAGAAATCGCAGCAGAAGGCGGAGATGCCATTGCAAATGGCTCTAGCGTTTCCGATAGACCCGGGGTTGCTAAAATGGTTGCCGACACCATGGAGAAGTGGGGCCGCATTGATATTCTTGTCAATAATGCAGGAATTCTTAGGGACAAAAGTTTTCATAAAATGACTCTTGAAGAATGGGACATGGTCTTGGATGTTCATCTTCAAGGCAGCGTTAATACAACCCATGCTATCTACCCAATTATGAGAGAACAGGAGTACGGAAGAATTATTCATACCAGTTCGTCCAGCGGCCTGTTTGGTAATTTTGGGCAAGCGAATTACAGCGCAGCAAAAATGGGCCTAATTGGTTTAATGAATACTTTAAAGATTGAAGGTCAAAAAAATAATGTTTATTCGAGTGCAATTCTTCCAGTAGCCTTTACAAGAATGACTGAAAATTTGCTTCCAGCGGAAGGGATAGGCGAGAGATTGTTGCCGGAATTTGTAACCCCTGCCGTTATATATCTTGCTAGCGAAGATGCGCCTAATGGTGTCATGATTGGAGCTGGTGCAGGGGTGTTTACCAGAGTGCACATTCACGAAACTATGGGTGTTGCCTTTGGAACTGGTCTGGATATGACGCCTGAAAATATTGCTGCTAACTGGGATCAGATTTCAGACATGGAAGATGCCAGATCTATCTATCAAGGTGGCGAGCAAACCATTAAGATTTTTGAGCAAGCCGATAAGGATAAATAAACTAGGCTGTAAAACTTTCTCTGCTAGACATTAGTTCTGAGTGCCTTTTGATCTCAGGGTAATCTGATAGTTCCAAACGATTCAATTTCATAAAGAAATCAGTGGTTGTGATCATTTGGATGTCCGCAAAAGTATATCTAGCCCCTGCAACAAAAGCAGATTCCCCAAGAACTCCATTGAAGTAACCTAGAGATTTAATGCCGATCTGCTTTTGAGCCTCTCCATATTCTTTATTTTGATTCTCCATTGCTGCCATCGCAGGATGAAGATGTCTAAAGCCCATGGCTAAAGGAATCATTAATTCGTTATAAACTCTACACTGCCACATCTCAATTGATGCTATCTCCATTGGGTTTTCTCCAAAAAGATTTGGTTCTGGATAAAGAGATTCTAAGTACCGACAAATAGCCGTTGATTCCATAATCACAGTGCCGTCGTCTAGTCTCAGCGCTGGGATTCTGGAATTGGGCGCAATGGCACGATACTCAGGGGTTTTATGCTCACCCTGCATAAGATCGATGTTTATTATCTCTACATCTGAAATATTCTTTTCGACCAAAAACATTCTCACTTTTCTTGGGCTATTTGC
>Ga0209035_10000668_pt1 | contig 13505 bp, 18 predicted proteins | sample MarorgKNORR_S2LV_6_FD_188220 | JGI IMG/M metagenome (GOLD analysis project Ga0209035, IMG submission 188220) | Marine microbial communities from the Southern Atlantic Ocean, analyzing organic carbon cycling - AAIW_A/KNORR_S2/LV (SPAdes) (version 2) | ecosystem: Environmental > Aquatic > Marine...
TAGAAAACTATCTGAATCCCTTTAGTAGCAAGGCTTGCAAGCGTTCCCATCGGAACAGTTCTCTATTTATCTATTGAACCGTGTGTGCGTACGCTCGCGTCAAGGATAGCGTGTGTGTGTGTGTGTGTATGCGTGCGCGTTATGTGTGCGTGTGTATGCGTGCGTGTGTATGCGTGCGCGTTATGTGTACCCGCGGTATAGTTAAAAATTTGCCTTTTCGCCTATGTATCCGCGTAGTTATCCACGGCTTATGCACGGCTGTAGCCCTTGGTATGCCTAGGATACACGAGTTATCCACAAAGTTATCCACAAAGTTATCCACAGGTCGATGGGGGAAAGGGGGCGATGCTCTTCTTAGACTACCCATCTACATTTTTGTACCATTTTTGAAAAGGGTTTGCAGGGGCGGTATCCCCTAGGGCCTTCAAGGCTCATAGAAAACTACCCGTGAGGGTCCTCAGGGCATACAAAACTATCCGTGAGGCTCCCTAAGAACCTATTCTTCTTATAGGGTGATACAGGGGCCTTCTCACCGTCTACCTTAAGGGCGTACTCCTAAACGCTAAAACACGGTTTTTGTAGTAATATCAAGGACTTAACCTGTGGATAACTATGTGGATAACTTTTAAGCCTTAGGCCTCTAAGGTACCTAAAGCCCCTGAGATCCAACTCGGGTTCCTTATGTCACCAATGAACTTATCAAGCTTCTCCTGTAACTGCGCCTCCTTCCACTCTGCTACAGCCTCATCTTCATCCATACCTACTGTCTCAACGATAGCAGCAAGAGCTATAGCCAATGCATCAAGTCTATCATCGTGCCCCAAGCATCCTCTCGTCCTAGTGATGTGTGTCATTTGATACATAAGTCCATACGATAGCTTCTGAGGATCCGTTAAGCTCTCCTTAATATCACCCCTAACCATCCCAGCATCGAAAACTAGTTTGTGCTGATTCAGTAAGGGCTCCATGGTATCAATTATGCGTAACTCCTTCTGCTTACTACTTCTCACTTCCTCAATTCCAACTGGGTGTATCTTCTTGAGCACTGGTCGGAGTAGCTGATCAAACATACCATCACCAAAGTTACTCTCAATATAGAGGGTATTAACTTTGTAGTCCTTTGCGATAGTAGCTAGTCTCACCAAGTTCTCCATCTGGTAACCACCCTGCATACCACCGCAAGCCATCACATACACTCTACCATGAAGATACTTAACTACTGAGTAGCCCATCTCATCCGCACCACGACCACTGGGATCAATGCTCATTATGCTGTAGCTGTATGAACTGAATTCCTTATCAACGTACTGAGGACCATGTATAGCATCCCCAGTGAACCCAATGTTTGGTATATCTAATACACTGTCGCGCCCACTACTGTAAGAAAGGCTGATAGGACCCTTATCAACAGGTATATCCATAACAATAAGGTCTGACTGCTTCAACGGATACTTATCAGCATCACTCAGGGTAGTGTCTAATTGGTATTGGAGCTTGTAGTATGTCTTACCTACAGAGCCCTCACGTTCCAATAGATCCTCATGAGTGAACCTAGTATCTGTTACGGAGCCCTCAGAGGCTCCTGTAGCGATCATATCCTCAATGTAAGGTGCTAGCCTGCCTTCGTAGACTTCAGGCCTCTCAGGGACCCTAGAGGGCCATATACGGACTAAGAAGCCCTTATCGATGAACCTGTTGTATACTGAGTCACCTGTTTGGGGTGTACCTAGTCCTACGATGGAGGCATCACTGTTTGTTTGGAGGATAGAGTCGAACTCATTGATCTGTTGGAGGATCTTACCTCTCATGATCTCTGTGGCACTGTTGATAGAGGTCTCTACATCATCAGCAATCAGTAGTGAGGCACGGTTACCCTGTAGCTGACTGTTGATACCCAGGCATTTCACCGAGGGCTGAACAGTAGGCTTACACCCATCCACATCAAAGGCCATTACTGAGTTCCTTTGATCGCCTCTAGGCTTAAGATGCTCCAGTATAGGAACCTCCGCTAGTAGCTTATGGATGAATGTAGAGATGGCAACAGCGTGAGGGCCTGAGGCCGACACAATTAATACCTTCTCATTAGGGTTGCGTAGTAACTTCCAGGCAGCGTATGCCCCTGTTAGATATGTCTTACCTACACCACGGAATGCCTCAATTAGTAGTCTACGGTGACCTTCCTGTAAGGTGGCACACATATCCTGCTGTAGAGGCGTAGCATCAGGTAGCCCGATGCAGTGCCATACGTAGTTAACAAAGGCGCTGAAGTCCGTTACTAAATTTTTGATCTCTTGTTCGTTCTGCATATCCCCTCCTAGGGTTTATATTTACGATTTAAGCGTACTATATCATTCAGGCATAGTAAGGCTAGGGTTTAGTAAGTAATATACCCCCACACCACCTCTATCGCTTAGCCATACTATTACCAAAGTAGAACCCTACAATCGACATGATCGTATAAGGTAGATACTCAGGTGTAACCATACCCTCTAGTGTGATGTACTCCGTAACGGTATTAGTGAAATCAAAGAATAGAAACTTGAATCCACTAGTTACCTCTACAGGTACCACAGTTGGTAGGTTGAACAAGGGTGCCAGTAGGATGATAAAAGCCATGCCCACGAAGGACATAGTTATGAACTTACGCATCCATGATACCTGCTGGCCTTGGAAGGACCTTGCTGTCTGGAGGGCTCCCGCACGAGCGAGCCTCTCATCTGCCAGATCCTTTTGGCCATCGGTACGCATACGAATATACGCACCTCCCACGGTACTGATTAACATTGTTATAACTTCCATAGGTAGTCCAAACATACTACTTACCCTTAGTTTTTGTATAGTGCTTCTTAAAGGCCGCGACATTCTTCTTAACTATGGCATCGTGATCCTCCTGCATGCGTTTCTTAGGGGATTTCAAGGCTCGTTTGGCCTTCGCGGTTAATGCTAAGGCCTTTTTCTCGTTCTTAGATAGCTGGTGGTTTACACCCGTGAGCTTACTACGCGCAGCTTTAGCCCCTATCTTTAAGAGATGTATACCGACTTTACCTAATAATGCGTAACCCATATCAATGTCCTCTCAGTTGATCCATGACCTCTTCTTCTTGGTCTAGGAAGTTTTGTATTAAATTAGCCATCGGCTTCGACTCAACTACATCAGCAGTAATCTCATTGTCCTTTAAGAACTTTAAGACTGCTGTGATCTCGCCAGGGGCAAGGCGTTCGCCCCCGTCAAGTAAGTCAGTGAAGTAGATTGCCATCCTGTCGTGTAGCCCGTTAAGGCTATCTATATCTGCTTTGTTTCTCATTGTTTCTCCTAATTATCCTTAAGGGTCAGAAACCTCTTAAAGAGCCCCCTCTATTACCTAGGTCTTTGATATAACTCTCTTGTAACGCCCTCACACCGAAGGCGTTATTTAGCGGTAATAGGCGTGTTGCCGCCTTAACCTTGCCAGCATCTGTCTCAGCAAAACCAGTTAGAGTAGCGGGCATTCCTACCATAGCACCTGCTGTATTTAGTAGATCCACAACAGGCATACCACTAACTACATCAGAAGCTAGTCCTGAACTCCTCGCATGTTTAAACTGCGGTTCATAAAGACGAGTCGCGGCTCCTGTATCAATAATAGACGGTAACCACGATGCCATAGAACTTCTCGCAAAGGTCGCTTTAGCGATAGCCTCGGGTTTGAGTAATTCTGCGCGTTTCTTAGGATCATGGGGGTAGTTAGTATGTACCTGTGCCATATAAGCCAAGGCACCGAGACCCATCTGCGTGGTGAGCAAGCCTAAACTGTATAAATCTCTACGAGTCAAGGCACGTCCTAACTGCTTAGACCAAGAGTTTAGTACGTAACCCTTCATCTCTAGCCCAAGCTTACCTACAACAGTATTTTGTACTAGCTTATCGCCAATCGTAATACCTACTTTATCACCTAAGGTAGAGCGCTGCACAATGGTGTTTGTCATACGTTTAATGCCTTGAATGAATAGCTCACGTACCGCAGGATCCCAATCTTCCATGTTTAACTTCTTGACTTTAGGGCCAAATGCCTTAGAGTCGGTAGTCTTTACATGCCTACGCATCTCCAAAAGAATGGTCTCAAGTGTTTGACCAGTGAAACCCATCTCTTTCATTGTAGTAGCGAACCCGCCTTTAACCTTCCCACCTTGTGCAATCTTCATCATCTTAGTAATTAAACCAGACGAAGTGGCTGCCTCGAAGAAGGCTGTTAAAGGTTTAATACCGCCAATCATGAGGGCTGCTTCCTTGAATTGATCTGAGACCTTCTCGAACTTATTTAAGGCCCCCTGTTTCTTAGAAGCAGCTGAGCCTCCTGCAGGAACGTGTGCAAAGTCGTGCTCGTACTTAGAGAAGCCTATGCCACGGTTCATTTCCCCCATCAGCCCTAAATGAGTGTATATCTCCTGCATAAGCTCATCATCGAACTTACCTGTCTTGAACTGTTTAATAAGCTGTCCCATCATAGGGGTCGCTCTGATGAAGTGTACCAAGCCTGTATTCCAAATAGTACTGCCCATCTCAGCACTCATAGTCCAAAAGGTTTGACCTAAGTAACGGGCCACATTCATATTCTTAATACTACGTAGTGCCTGCGCCCCTTGTCCAAACGGATTCTCTGCGAGGGGTTTACCCATTAATTCACGAATAGTCTCGTCATAGATAGCCATCTCTTTCTTAATCTCTCCATCACTCAAAGCCTCATCACCAAATCGAAGCTCATCATGAATCTTTGCTCTATGTGCCGAGCGTTCCGTATCAGACTTAAGTCCGAGTTTCTCCAAGGCGTTAAAGCCAGCTTGTGTGCGAGCATACGGAAACCAATTAGCTTCAAAGTTATTACTTAACGTATCTCTGAACCCTATGGTTACCCCTTTTGCGGTCGTGTGCTTAATACTATAATCAAAGATACCCCGCGTCTTCTCATACTTAGATCCCGCACCAGTAGCCTCGTTTCCCTTAGGCTTAGCCAATAACGAAGCAACCAGTTGTATCTGATCGCCGTCTAGGTCGGTGCTTTCCCCTAAGAGTTTCTTAATGGTATCAGGGTTCATCTTAGTTAACAGACCCATATCATCAGAGCTACCAATCTTATTCATTAAGGCAATAGCTACAGCTTTAGTTTGCGAGGCATTAACCTTAATATCACGTTGCTTTAATGCAGAGGTGATAGACTTCTGCAACCACTTAGCTACTTCTGTCCTACCATGTGTCCGAATAAGCGATGTCATCTTAAAGTTATCGTGTACCAAAGGCATGTAATTTTTATTCTTAGCGATACCTGATACACCATCAATAGACTGAAATAACTCCGAACCACCTCGTCTATAAATATCATGCGACTTCTCGGCAATGTTCTCTGTGGCCCTAAGTAATTGCTTAGCTGCGGCCAGCGCTTCGTCCGAGCTTAGTCCCAAGTCTTTCATAAGCCTAGTACTAGCGGTGTTTAATAGGTCATCGACAGTTCCCTCGGGATCATACAATTTACCTAATTGAAGGTCTCCCATAATCTCATTTAAGGTCTTTTGGAACTGAGGATCCCAGTGAGCCTGTAGAGTCTTAAAGATACCCCGTTTAGACAATTGAGCGATGCTAGTCATCACAGGACGCGTCTCACGAGTAATCGTATTGTACATCTCCTGCTCTAATAGATCCTTAGATTCCTCAAATGCTATTTTACCTTCTTCTTTATTGATAGCGGCATCTCCCACACGGCTGTAATACATCTTGTCACCAAACTCTCTAAAGGTCTGGCTATTTGCACGATGGGTGACACTAGCGAGGTCGTACTGTAGTTTTTCAACCGCAGCGTCTATCTTGCTATCTCCTGTATTAGTAAAGGAGCCTTTAATACGGTCCATCAACTTAGTTACGTCCTTACCAGCTGCGGCTCTCTCTAGTACTTGATTGCCCATTCTGATTAACTCAGCATCAGGAGATTTAATAAAAGTTCCGCGGGCAATAGCACCCAAGCCCACTGCTAATATTAAGTTTAAATCGCTACGGCTCTCATCGGACATCTCCTTACGTCCTAACTCCAGTAAGCCTTCAATAGTACCGCCAGTAACCATACGCCGAGTGAACGTAGAATTTAGAATCCTACCCATACGAGCATATTGAGCTGCAGCGGGACCACCTCCTGTCTCAGGGGCGATAAGTAGAGAGGCTACTAGATCTGGAGCAGCACCTAAGACACGATAAGCTGTTCCCTCATACCCTAGACTAGCTAGGTGTGCCTGTCGTCTATCAAACTCCTTAGATTCCCTAAAAGCTTGTATAGCGTAGGCCTCATTCTGAGCTCCATATTCCATAAACTTAGCACGTCCATCAATAGATAGTGAGTTAAGCCTCTTCTCCCATTCAGGGGTAGTTGTAGTGAATTCCTCCTCACTTCTATTCCTACCATCAACTGCAGGATCAAACCAGTCAACAGCTGATTCAAAAGCATATTTAGTACCCATGGCTATGAGTGATTCATTACCTAATGCTTGGCCAACTGCGTCAGAACGACCTAAATCACTAAAATCGTAACTAGAGGCGCTCTTCGGGGCGAACCCTTGGTTTACAAAATCCTGGTCTACAGTATCCGCAAATCCTTCTTCAAATCTAAAACTCATAAGTTTCTCCTATAGTCTTCTACCATACTTCTTAAAGATATTACCATACTGACCTGTAGTCTCATTAATGATATCCTTAATCATATCCCCTTGTATCTCATACACCTTCTTAGCGTGTAAGTCCTTGAATAACCAGGTAGGATTATGAGGATTAGTAGGGTCTGTATTGAATAATAGTAGATCATCATCCATCCCGAAGGCTTCCCCTAGGACACCTGTAACCTTATTATATATGTCCTGACTAGTGATGCCTGTCCCCTTATATACCCATAAACTATCATCTACTACGCCTGAGCCTTCCACATCAACTTTATACATATTATCTTTGATGTAGTCTCTGGTAACCTCAGCCGCCATACGCTCATCACCATGTTTGTTTAGTACAAGGTTATAGATGTCTTCTACATGTGGCGCTTGTGTAATTAAATACCCCGCGTCAACTTCTTCATCGTCATATAGTGTCATATCAGGATCATACTTAAAGATATTCTTTGCGATCGTTTCAGGCGTAGCCTTATCATAGCGATCACCACGTTTCTGATTTATATTCTGCACATACTGCTGAACACCATTAACACCATTCAAGGCCATTTCTGCCTGAATAATCCCAGACTCAGCCTCAAATTTTGCGATATTCTTTGATACATACCCTTGCGAGGATGCCACTGAAATTAAGGCTTTCGTATCTCTAATGTAGTTTTGTACATAATCAATCTTAGCTGCATCAGTAATATCAGGGGTCTCAAATAAGGTAACCAAGGGTGTTGCCTTTCCGTCTACAGACGGGATGATACTGAGTAAGCTTGAATCAAATTCCTTAAGTTCTACGACACCTCTTGCATTAGCAAACAAGGCCTTTGTTGCGACCAGATCGCCCGAGAACGGGTTTTCAAGAGTGGCTAATCGGTTATATTCAGAAGTAAGGACTTGTTTATATGCTGCATGGACTGCAGATTTCTTATAGGCATAGCCACCGTCTGATCCAGGCATAGCCACAAGAGTATCTAGTTTAGCCCTAGTAGGATTTGCTATAAGAAGGGCTGTAAGCTCAGTGTGTATAACGGCCGCTGTCTTCTTACCAATCGCCTGATGATAATCATAAACCAAACTCTCATGATGTCCTGCTGAGATTTCTTTACGCTCTAAGGCTAACAAAAGACCGCTAAGCGTTGCCTTCCCCCCAAGAATATCCTTGTAGTATCCAGCACGGTTGGCTTCCTGCCACTTAGTCTGGTTAGTGGTTACTAAGCCTCTTAGAGTTCTGAATTGGGTCTCATCTACTGTCTTCCGTACATCCTCGATATCCTTTAGGTTACGGGTTGCATTCTTCTCGATGGCACCAATGGCCTCCTTGTAGTTCCCATCATTAAATAATGTCATAGCTTGTCTATTGTCAGCACGTAGATTATCGATAATATCCTTAGCAGCTGTAATCTTATAAATAGAAATACCATCAAGCGTATTAACGAGTAATCTTTCTTTTATGAGGGGCTCAATATCCACACCAGGGTGTGCTACCATATAGGCATTGAGATCATTGGCAATGGTATTAACGTAGTCAATCGTAACTGACTGCTTGTCGAAGTACATATCTTTATTACCCGCCATGTACTCCATAACATCCTTAGGGGTTTTGCCCTCATTAATCATGCCCGCTACTCTAATATGTATGCCCGATATCTTACGTTTCTTCGTAGCGGCAATATTAGCCTTCATTATGGAGTCCTCCCCTGCGGCAATGTAGGTACTAATTGACCCTAACCCAGCCTGGAAACCTTCCTTAGATACGCCTCGTCCCCCAGAGTGCTTCTCAAAAGACCCCATGAAACTCTCAAATTCCTGCTTCAGGAAATCACTCTGCTCACCTATTGGTAATTTAGCGGCCTCTTCTAAAGCCTTACGTCCCATTTGATCGCCGTAGATGCTCCAGTTGATTACTTCCTCATTCTTACGTTCAAGTTCATGTCCGTCATAGAGGGCAGCAGCTCCCTTAGCAATCAAACCTAGTGATTCAGCTAGTTCCTGACCAGGGGTGGCTAAGGCAGTCTCAGCTCTAGCAAAGTCCTGTGTCTTAACCACATCAGAATCAAAAGTCCCTGCAGCCACCTCAGTGACGGGACCCTTAGTTAATTGTACTCTTTGTTCTCTTGGCATCCTCAGATACTCCTATTTATAAATTTTTAAACATGTTCTCCGCGCCACTACCTAGATTAATCGGAGGCATTCCAGAGGAACCGCCACCAAAACTAAATAGATCTGTAGTCTTCGCCCATTGCCCTTTCAAGGTCGCACCTTTCTCAAAACCACCGCCAGAACCATATCCTGCCGCAGCAGACATACCGATCTGTAAGGCCGCAGCCATACCTGTAGTCTTTTGGGACTCTGCAGTGTTGATAGCATTTCGGGTAGACACAAAATCACCCTGGGCAGCTATGCCCGTCATTACATTAGCGGCTTCATTCTTACTAATTACTGTGCCGCTATTGATTGACTCTTGCATATATACATTCATCAAGTTACGGAGAGGTGTTGCACCAGCAGCGCCACTCTCGGCAGTTGCCACTCGAGCACTTGCTTGTTGACGTAATGATTCTCGTTTATTCTCCGTAAGCTCTAAGGCCGCCTTACGGTTTGTGTCTTCCATCTCGGCAACACGCTGCATATTCATCTGCTTTTGCTGAGCTAAAGCGGCCTCCTGTTGAGATTCCATCTGTTGGTTCTTTGCAGAAGTAGCAGCGGCTGTTTGTACTGCCATAAGAATAGCTGTGGGATTACACATACCCTACCTCCTTATAATTTCTTAAGATCAATATCATAATAATCTTCCTTCCTAAATTCAAATTTAAAGAATGGCACCTTAGGATCATCTAATAGATACTGTTTACCATCGAAATGGGCACCGAAGTGTTTTAACCACTTAACGGATACCTTATGCTCACTACTCACATAGTTTTCTATGCGCCACCAAGACTTTAATAGGTGGTAGAAGACATCAGCACTATAGCGTGCCATGTCCCATTGGTATTCTGACATACGAGCGTCAGTTAGTAGATAGCCGACACCATGACCTTTCTTACGACCAGGCACAACCCCAAATATAGCAGATACAGTGCCCTCATATAAAACTAGGTACATAGTATCGCTGTATGTATTTAAGGTACGGATTACTGTACGCCTAAAGGGTAGACCATTGGAGGCCTCAACCTCCTTACGATCATCTTCCTTAAGCTCCAGATCCCTGACCTGATTGTAGTACTTCTTCTCATATGGTACGACTGCTACTTTCATCCCTCTGTTCTCCTATTTAAAAGCGTTTGGTATATCTAAGACCCTTAGAGTCTATGGACCACCCATCCTTAGGCTGCTTAGGCCTTCCGCTAATACCTAGGTATCTACGTAAGGTCTTTCTCGCCTTCTTAGTTTTTTTCTTAGGTGGCATAGATCTAGAGACTAATACTTAATAAAGTCTTAGCTGTTGGTTTCTTAGCACCTTTCTTACCTTTTGCGATCACACAAGAACCTGATTGGTTATCATATACACCACCCTTAGCTCTACATCTAGGTCCTGCATTCTTCATCTTCTTCTTAATGGCAGGTTGTATCTTCTTAGAATAAGCTGTCTTCTTTACTTTAGTTGTCATAAGTATCCTTTAGTTATTTATTAATTCCTAGGGCCGTCTGAGCCTTAGTCTTCTTTTTCTTTTTCTTCTTTGTTAGCGTAGCAATTAGCTGATCTAGACCTTCCTGACCAGTACTCGCATTAAAGAACTGTAGACAGGCTTTCTTATTAGCCCCTTTCTCTTTCGCACATACTTCTGTTGCACTCATATTAAATTCCTTCTCTGATTAACATATTCCGAACACTCTTGTGCTCGTCCTGGATAGATTTGTTGTCTACCTCTATAGAATTAAGCATAATCTCTACACGTTGTAGTGCAGACATAACTTCGCTATGTTTAGCGTGCCAGCCTTCTCTAAAGTCAGTATTAATAGCAACTCGTGATTCTAACACCTCTTGCTTGGTTGTGATATTACTCGCCCACCACACTGCTGTTATCGTCTGTGCAAATACAGCAAACAGGATAGCAACAGCGGTAGTCCGTACCCAATCAGGTAGCTCTAGTGTGCTAGTCTTTAGAGCTACTAGGTCAGCCTTTATTAATGCTAGCTGTGTTTCTAGCGATTCTACTCGTTCTTTCATAACTATCCTTTAGGATATTTATCTTTAACTGCTTTAACCTCAGCTTTCCAAGCATCAATACCACCGTGATAGAGGGTATCTAGTTGGTCTGCTATGGATGGGTAGTCTGCTGCTCTATCTCTAGCGTATTGTTTGCTATCGTAGTCAGCTTGTAGATTCGTATCTAGATACACTCCAGTCAGTTCTTTATTAACAGTTAAAAACTGAGTGTTGTTTAAACTGAACTCATCTAAAGTATAGTCTTTAATTATTATTTCATTCTCACCTAATACTTCTAGTGACGATATATGAAACTCTTTAGTTTCTTTATTGATTATTAAGTTCATTACTTTCTCCCCATACCATAAACAGTCCACAACTTTGAGTTATACTCATTTGGTAAATCCCCTGTGGTGCTAGAGCTAAAGCGTGCTGATAAGTGGACATTATGGTATACCTCAAGAACTTCATAATACTGATTGAACACTATAGCTTCAGTAGGTATCTGCCAAAACTGTGTCGTCTGCGTGCCAGTATGGTACGAGGTTTTAAAAACAATAAAATTAAAGTTCCATATACTTTCACTAAATGTAAGACTACCCGAGTATTTTCTTGCAGGGTAATCAGCTAATACTGTTAAATCGCCTGAACTCGGCAACAAGCCACTAACCAAGTCATCGGCTTGTACAGCACCCGCTTGAATATTATCAATGCCAGTATCACCTCTAATCTCTGTTGGCATACTAAGCTCCTACAGCGTCCGCTACCGCAGACAGACCATCAACGATAGTCTTTAATTCATCAACATTCTTACCATCAGCAGTAGCAGTCATATCTCTAAGAGTCTGCTTAGCTACGATGATGTGTGAGGTATCAGCACCAACCTCAGTTGCTCTAGTGTAATCTACATCTAGTGCTTCTAGTAGTGGCTTACGGTATGCTCTGATTGCATCCTTGGTAATTTCTGTTGCCTTGTTTTGATTTATTGTAATCATAATTGTTCCTTATTAGTTTGAGAATACTTGTGCATAGACTTGCTTAGGGTCGTAGAAGTTCGTATACCAACTTGTTCGTATATTACACGATGCTACTGTTATGCCAATACCGTTAGATACTCCAACTACTTCCATTGTCTGGTCTGTGGAATTTCCGCCTCTACACATTCCATTTACAGAATAAAAGTTATTGCCCATAGTAGTAGTAAAATTAATTGTATAGTTACCTATTCCATTATCAGTAATAGAAGCCACATTGTAACTATCATTAATAGTCACAGTGCCTTGGGAATTAAAGTTCACCCAAGCCTTACAAGTAGTAGCACCAGTACCACCTAACTGTGGAACTTGACCACTACCAGTTTCAAAGTTATCACTAACTACTGCACTAGCCATTATGCAACCTCCTTCCAAATAGTACCTTGAGCAATATGCCCGATATTACCCCTTGAACAGTTGAACATTTCTGCTACTGCTGATTGAGATAGTCCGTGTTTAAGTTTCATTTTAATGTCCTTTACCATATTAACAGTAAGTTTAGTAGAGCGAGTATTTCTTGCTTGTTCTGTCTTAGTCGCCCATCTGCAATTATCCTTTGAATAGCCTTTATTATTATCTATTCTATCAAGACTCATACCTTTAGGAGCGTCACCCATATCTTCATAGAAGCCACTGAAGGAACTCCATTTAGTACACACTTCAATACCTCTCGCACCGTATGAATCATAAGCGTGATGGCTCTCATTATTACATCTACGTACCATTGAATCCCAGACACGATAGATAGGTGTTTTTGATTTATTGTGCGTTGTCCAATTACAGCCACAAGATGTAGTTTTCCCTGCTATTAAATGTGATGACCTAACTGTTTTCAGTTCGCCACATTTACATTCACATAGGAACTGAGCGTTCCCATTCTTAGCGTTATCTGTCCTTTCGAGTACAGACCAACCTCCAAATGTTTGACCAGTTAAATCTTTAAACTTACCCATCAGCCTTTAAGTGTCCAAGTGCTGTCTATTTCACAAGTCCACGCCCCCCTAAATGTTCTGTCTGAAGGTACATCATCAGTCGCTACAATCTTGTACTTAGCACCAACTGGTACGTCCTTGATACAAAACTCTGCGGTTACGTTAGGTGCTGGTACGATAACTCCGATTGAGTTGCCGTTATCTTCTGTTATTAAAATTCTTTGTGTCATTGTTTACTCCTTAGTTTGAGAATACTTGTGTTGAACTAATATCTGTATCAACCCAAGTACCGTTGTCGTATCTTACGTGGCCAACTCTGTAAGAAGTTGTAGAATACGAGTGAGTGTGAACCATCAATGGATAGCTAGTTGAGAATTCTCTGTTTGATGAAGATGTAACAGTATAGTTAGCATTAGAAATAGCGTTAGTGATATTCACCTGATACCCACCAGTACCTAAATCAGTAATACTACTAACATTATATGAATCTCGAATAGCCACTGTACCAGTACCATTAAAATTAACCCAAGCCTTACATACTTGAGATGAATTAGTATCTACAATCTCATCAGTGTTTAGTGTTGTACTACCCTTTGTTAGAGTGTCTACCGTTATATTACTTGCCATTAGATTACCACCCACCTTCCGTTAACTGTCACAGTATATCCATCAGCTACAGTAATATCTCCAATAGACATCCCGTTAGTTGTTGATGGAATTGTT
>Ga0209035_10000673_pt1 | contig 13414 bp, 13 predicted proteins | sample MarorgKNORR_S2LV_6_FD_188220 | JGI IMG/M metagenome (GOLD analysis project Ga0209035, IMG submission 188220) | Marine microbial communities from the Southern Atlantic Ocean, analyzing organic carbon cycling - AAIW_A/KNORR_S2/LV (SPAdes) (version 2) | ecosystem: Environmental > Aquatic > Marine...
TTTTTAAATTTTAGATTAATAATGTTCCATAAAAGTCTTTCTTTTTTGGAAGTTGCATATTAATTTAATGTTAAGATTTAACAGGAAATTAAGATATTTAAAAGTACGTATTTAACGTCTTTACTGTTGTTGTTGAGTCGATTAGATATTAACAGGGTTATTAACAAAACTTTAAGAGTTGTTTTTTTGGATAGAAAACAGTTCTTTAGAAAGGAGAATTGAGCGAATTTAACATTTTTTTTTCGCGAGCTCTTTCCCCAATTCAACACCAAACTGATCATAACTGTTAATATTCCAAAGAATTCCTTGCACATGAATTTTGTGTTCGTAGATGGCAATTAATTTCCCTAGAGAACGAGGAGTTAACGCATCAAAAACGAGGAGGTTGCTAGGCTTGTTCCCTTCAAAAACTTTGTAAGGCAGTAAGTTGGCAATCTTACTTGTTTCTTGCGAAAATTTGAGATCTAAATGAACGGCTTCTTTACTTTTTCCAAAGGTGAGTGCTTCTGGCTGGGCATAAAAATTAGCCATTAATTTTTTATGATGGTCAGTTATGCCATGTAAAGATCTGGTGTAGCCAATAAAATCTGCAGGAATGGTTTGTGTGCCTTGGTGCAGTAGTTGCATAAAGGCATGTTGGTTGTTAGAGCCCACGCCTCCCCAAACAACGGTTCCTGTCTGGTAGTTGATTTTCTCTCCATTGCGATCCACACTTTTTCCATTGCTCTCCATACTTGCTTGTTGTAAGTAGGATACAAATTTCTCTAAATACTGTGTGTAGGGAAGTACTGCCTCTGTGGTGTATCCAAAAAAGTTCACATACCAGGTGCTCAGTAGCCCTAAAAGAACAGGGATGTTTTTATGAAATTCGGTATTTTTATAGTGTTCATCTATTGTTTCTGCACCTTCTAAAAGAGCTTTAAAATTAGGAAACCCAACCGATAAACAAATAGAAACCCCTACGGCAGACCACAAAGAAAAGCGCCCTCCAACCCAATTCCACATAGGAAAAATGTTTTGGGGATCAATGCCAAATGCCGTAACAGCTGTTAAATTCGTAGAGACTGCTACAAAATGTTTAGCGATGTCTTTTTGAGCACCTGACTGTAAAAACCATTGTTTTATACTGTTGGCGTTGCTTAGTGTTTCTTGTGTTGTAAAGGTTTTAGAGACAATAACAAACAAGGTTGTCTCTGGATCTAATGTTGTTTGTATTTCGGCAAGGTGATCACCGTCAATATTCGATACAAAATAACTTTGTAAATGGTTTTTGTAATAGCGCAACCCTTCTGTTACCATTGCCGGGCCAAGGTCTGATCCTCCAATACCAATATTTACAATGGTTGTTATTGGTTTTCCTGTATACCCTTTCCAAGCACCAGTAATTACCTTTTCAGAAAAAACCTGCATCTTCTCTAAAGTCTGTTGTATCTCTTTTCGAATGTCTGTTCCATCTACTAAAAGAGGTGTTTTGCTACTGCTTCTTAAAGCACTGTGGAGTACAGCTCTGTTTTCTGTGGTGTTTATTTTTTCTCCAGAAAATGCGGCTTCAATTTCTTTTTTCAACTCCATTTCATGGGCGAAGTCAACCAGTAAATCACAGGTTTTTTTGGTGATTTTGTTTCTAGAAAAATCCAAAGAAAAATCATCCAAAGTAACCTTAAAGTCGGTTAGTCTGTTGGTGTTTTTCACAAACAAGTCTTTGAGATGTACGGTTTGCATCTCTTCAAAGTGTTTGGTAAGTTTTTGCCAAGATGCTGTTTGTGTTGGATTGATCTTTTTCATTTTTAATGCCTTACTTAGTTAAAAAAGGAATTTCAGTTAGCTGTTTTTTCAAGGGACTAATGTGCTTAAAATAGGTCTTGTGTAACGATTTTTTTAGCGGTTTTGCAGCAGGAAGTTTCTGTTTCAAAGGGTCTACTTGTCTTCCTCGCTTCCAAAAGCGATAACAAACATGGGGCCCACTACTATTTCCTGTAGAACCTACCAAGCCAATAATGTCTCCTTGTTTTACATACTGTCCTACTTTTACTTTTCTTTTTTGCATGTGTAGGTACTGCGTAGAGTAGGTGTTGTTGTGTCTAATTTTTACATAGTTTCCATTGGCTCGCTTCCGAGCAGATTTGGTAACGGTGCCACTAGCAGTAGCCATAATTGGCGTGCCGTAATTGGCTGCAAAATCGGTTCCTTTATGAGGTTTTACTCGGTTTCCATAAAGTTTTATGCGCCGTTTTAAATTGTACCGAGAAGAAATTCTGTATTGAAATTTTATAGGAGAGCGTAAAAACTGACTCCGTAACATATTCCCTTCCTCGTCATAATACTCCGTTATTTGCTGTATGGAATCTGGCATAAACCGGTAAGCGTACAGCTCTTTTTTATTGTGTGTAAATACGGCTGCTTTTACCGCGCCATACCCTGCGAATACGGAGTCGTTAATGTATTTTTCTTCGTAAATAAACTTAAAGCTATCGCCTTTCTGGAGCTTGTAAAAATCTAAGGTCCAGGCATAAATATCTGAGATGCTATAGGTTAAATTAGGCATTAAATGCAAGCTATCCATTGCTACTGAAAGCGAAGAATAAATAGTACCTGCCACCTCTTTTTCAATAATTTTTATAGGTGTTTTGTAACGATAGGCATTGATAACTGAATCATTAAAGTGAACAATCGTGGCGTTTATCTTATCGTGTTTGTAAATAAACACTTGTGCTTTTTCTAAAGAATCTTTGCTTGCTAAAATGGTATACGGTTTCCCCGCACGTACACGGCGTACATCAAAAGAATCTTTAATAGTTGCTGCAATTTTATTGATGGTTGGGTAAAAGACATGATGTCTGTCTAAAATAAGTCCAAAACTTTCACCTTTTTTAATGGTGTCGTTCACCACTTTGTAATCATTGAGTTTAAACCCGTATTTGTACACTATTTTTGGCGCTTTTACTTGCGCAACTGCTGGAAGCTCTTCTTTTGAGCCACAGGCGCTAAGAATACTCATTAAGAGAATACCGGAGATAAATTTTTTCAATGCTTGCTTTTTAGAGGCGATAAAAGTACAATTTAATCTACAATAATTTCAAAAGAATTTGCCAAGCCTTTGTAGGCGTCTAACTCAGCCCGTAAAGAGCCGACTGCTAAATTTGCTTGCATCTTTATAGGAATTTTATTGGCATCTGCGGTAATCCATAGTGTCACGCTTTCTTCGGCTTTAAAGACACGGCCAGATTGCACTAAGGGTCTAAATTTCAATGTTTTTAGTTTGCCAAAATCTGTGCGAAGAATTTCTGTCCCCAGGTAGCGTAAGCGAAAAGGAAACGTTTCTTTGTCCATAAAGATCCCCACAGCGATTTCATCACCTGGCTGTAGCGAATCGATATTGTATTTGCGTAAATAATAAAATGCAGAGAGCATGTCTTGTACATTTTCAATAGTAATTGTACTGTCTTTTTTACGAAGAAAGTCTTGAAAATATGCGGTCTTTTCTTGGTGATTGAACGTGGTGTTTTGGTGTTTCTTATAGCCGCCTTCGTTGATTTTTCGTTTAAAGAGATAAGGAGCCCCTGTTTCTTTATCAAAATACGACTGGTAGTTGTCTCGCACTTTAAAAAACCAGTTGATAAGCCCTGTTGTACGTCCTTTACCAGTTACATGATAGGTGGTTTTGTTGTTTGTTTGCGTTTCGTCTAGGCTCAAAGAAGCTGTTCCGGCCTTTAGCCATCCGCTATAGCTCATTTTAAAACGGAGCCATTCTCCTTTCTGAAAAGGAGTAGGGGTTTCCTGACTGAAAAGGAAGCTACTTATAAAAAGGAAGCCAACAAGAACGATACTTTTTTTCATGTGTTTCAAACTTATAAAAAAAGTGTGACAAAACAGATGCCAAATAGAAAAACCTTTGAAACAATTGTTTCAAAGGTTTTTCTATTTTTTAAAAAATGCTGTTAAAAGGTACCCCAGTTTTTCAATTCATCTTCATTCCATAGATACGGAAAGAAGATTCTACGTTGGTATTTTGGATGCATGTACTTTCGCCAATTGCTTCCACCGGTTGCTTCGAGGTCTTTTTTACCACCGCCTAAATATTTTCCAGCAGCATCGTAATGTGCCAACACCCATTTCACATTCACGGTGTAATCATAATGACGCATCGCTTCAATTAGTTCAGCGTTTTCTTGTACGTCTTTAGGCAGTTGTTTGAATTTTTTTGAAAGATTACATTCGTTGTAGTCTTCCATGAAATCAATAAAATCGCCCATGTATTTTTCTTCAAACAATTGAATGAGAATTGATTTCTCTCCTGTTTGATGATTCTTCCCTGCAGCTTGCCAATACAAATGATCGAAGGCATTTTTAAAGGAAGAATTTCTGTCTATGGTATCGCGATAACGTGCGTCAATCAAGTTGATTAACTCGGTAGAGGCAAATTCTATTTTACGGTATTGTGCACTTTGGAATCCGCTTGCAGGCGCTAAGGTGTTTCGAAACTTTAAGTATTGTTCTACGTCCATTCCGTCTGCCATCACACTAAAAGAGCTGCAAAGCATGTCGAAATACCTGCTGATTCGCATGAGGTGTTTCGAGAATTTTTCAGCAGAAATAGTCTCCTTTGCTAAGGAGATCTGATCAATTTCCCACAAGACCATTTTAAACAACAATTCGTTTACTTGATGGTACATGATAAAGACCATTTCGTCTTTTTGGTTGGTTCTAGGAATTTGTAAACCGAGTAAAGCATCTGTCTGAATATAATCCCAATAAGTAATAGGTGTACTGTGAAGCAGGCCTTCTAACATGGTGTTTAAAGGCACGCCTAATTTCTCGTACTTTTCTTCTATTGCTTTTAAAATTCCCTCTTTGTTCATATTATAAGGTTCCTCTGTTTGCTTGTTCGCGTTCAATGGACTCAAACAACGCTTTGAAGTTTCCTGCGCCAAATCCACGAGCACCCATACGTTGAATAATTTCAAAGAATAAGGTTGGCCTGTCTTCTAAAGGCTTGGTAAAGATTTGCAATAAGTAGCCTTCTTCATCGGCATCAATCATAATGGATAATTTTTGCAATTCTCCAATGTCTTCTTTCATCATGTCGCGGTGCTCCCCTAAACGATTCGGAATGTCATCATAATACGCTTGTGGCGGGGGTGGTAAAAACTCAATTCCACGTGCTTTTAACTGACTTACCGTGCTAATAATATCATCGGTAGCAACGGCAATATGTTGTACTCCGGCACCTTCATAGAAATCTAAATATTCTTCAATTTGTGATTTCTTTGCGGCTTTTGCCGGTTCGTTAATTGGAAACTTAATACGGCCGTTTCCGTTACTCATTACCTTACTCATTAAGGCAGAATATTCGGTGTGAATTTGTTTGTCGTCAAAAGATAAGAAGTTCTCAAAGCCCATTACATCTTCGTACCATTTTACCCAAACATCCATTTGGTTCCAACCTACATTTCCTACCATGTGGTCAATAAATTTCAACCCTACTGCTGTTGGATTGTAGTCCGACTCCCATTTTCTAAATCCTGGTAAAAAGGTTCCTGTATAGTTTTTACGTTCGATAAACATATGTACCGTTTCACCGTAGGTATAGATTCCGGCTTTTACAATTTCGCCATGTTCGTCTTTTTCTACCGTAGGTTCCAAATATGATTTTGCACCACGGCTGGTTGTTTCTTCGTATGCTTTTTTAGCATCCTCTACCCAGAGGGCAATTACTTTTACACCATCGCCATGTTTTACAATATGGTCGTTTATTGGCGATTTGCTATTGAGCGGAGTTGTGAGTACCAAGCGTATTTTATCTTGTACCAATACATAACTTACACTGTCTCTAGATCCTGTCTCAAGTCCTTTGTATGCTAAAGATTGGAATCCAAATGCGGTTTTGTAAAAATGGGCAGCTTGTTTCGCGTTTCCTACATAAAACTCCACGTAGTCCGTTCCTAAAAGCGGTAAGAAATCTTGCGCTCCTTCAAATATTTTTTCTAAACCGTACTCTACTGATTTTATTTCTTTTTTACTCATACTGTATGTTTTTATAATTCTGAAAATAGTTTTCTGAAAAATCTATTTTAATTAGTTCTTTTCTCTGGTGTCTTTTTTCTAGACTCTTATAAGATCCACGATTTGTGGTAATCAATTACTTGTAATTTTAGTGCTTCTTCGGTGATAGACATGGGTCTAAACGGGTCTATCATCACGGCCAATTCACCGGTTTCTTTTTTACCAACACTGCGTTCAATAGCGCCTGGATGTGGTCCGTGAGGCACGCCTCCTGGATGCAAGGTGATTTGCCCTTTTTCAATGTCATTCCTACTCATAAAATCGCCATCTACGTAATACAGCAGTTCTTCTGAATCGATATTTGAATGGTGGTATGGAGACGGGATGCTTTCTGGATGGTAGTCGTACATTCTCGGCACAAAGCTACACACTACAAACCCTGCCGACTCCCATGTTTGATGAATTGGTGGTGGCATGTGTATGCGTCCGGTAATGGGTTCAAAATCGTGTATAGAAAACGCATACGGATAATGAAATCCGTCCCAACCAACTACATCAAAAGGATGGTTGCCGTATACGTACTCCCACAGGTTTCCTTGTTTTTTAATTTTAACTAGAAACTCGCCTTTTTCATCGTGTGTTTCTAAATTTTCTGGCAAACGCATATCGCGTTCACAGAATGGGGAATGCTCTAATAACTGTCCGAAATTATTTCGGTAGCGTTTTGGGGTGAAAATAGGTTCGAACGACTCTACATATAAAATACGATTCTCTTCCGTGTCAAAATCTATTTGATAAATAACACCTTTTGGAATGATGAGGTAGTCGCCATAAGAAAACGGAATGTTTCCGTAATTGGTTCGTAGTGTTCCAGATCCTACATGGATAAACAACATTTCATCGGCATCGCCATTTTTATAAAAATAATCTTTTGAAAATGCTTTGGGTGCTGCCAGTCCAATGTGTAAATCGTTGTTTACAAAGAGTGTTTTTCTACTGGCTAAAAAATCGTCTTCAACCGGTAATGAAAAACCTTTAAAACTCAAGGCCTTCATATTTTTTTCTACCGCCACTTTAGGCGCTACAGAACCTTTGTCTTTAATTTCAGTAACGACTGTTGGCGGATGAATGTGGTATAGTAAAGACGACATTCCGGCAAAGCCTGCTGTGCCAAAAAGTTCTTCTTGGTATAAGCTGCCATCTTCTTTCTTAAAAGTGGTGTGTCTTTTTTTGGGAATTTTCCCGAGTGTATGATATCTAGACATCGTAGTTCTTGGATAAAATTAATAACGGTTTCTTTGGTTTGCTTTCCTTTTTCGGTAGCTTCCTAAAATAATTGGGTATAGGGTACTCAACAAATATACAAAAGTTCTAAAGTCTTTTACGATTCCGGAGCCAATTCTATTTCGAGCCCATCTAACTGTGGTGTAATCGCAATTTGACAACCCAATCGGCTGTTGTCTTCTACGTAAAAAGCTTCGGCCAACATCAGATCTTCGTCTTGCCCCATTTCGGGCAATTCATGAGTTGATTTTACATAGCACTGGCAAGAGGCGCACATGGCCATGCCGCCACAAATACCAATTGTTCCTTCAGGAGCCAATTCGTAAGAGCGCACAATTTCCATCACATTCATTGCCATGTCTGTAGGCGCTGTTATGTTATGTGTTACACCGTCTCTATCTGTAATATGTAGGGTAATGTCTTTCAAATTACTGAATTGCTTTTACGACTGCTTTAGGCGCTTCTTTCTTTGTTCCGTCAAACCCTTCTACACCGCCTACGGTTGTGTATTTCATAACGTATTTTTTATCTGGAAAAATGCGTTTAAAAGCGCTTTGACACATCAAGGTGGCTTCGTGGAAACCACATAAAATCAATTTTAATTTTCCGGGATAGGTGTTTACATCGCCAATGGCATAAATACCTGGAATGTTCGTTTGGTAATCCAACGCATTGTTTACTTTAATGGCGTTTTTCTCAATCTCTAAGCCCCAGTTTCCAATGGGTCCCAGTTTTGGAGAAAGTCCAAACAATGGAATAAAACAATCGGTTTCTAAGGTGTATTCTTCTTGGTCTTTTGAGGCAATTCGAACACCTGTTACATAGGTGTCTCCAACAATTCCTTTTACTTCAGCTGGTGTAATTAAGGTGATTTTTCCAGCATTTTTTAATTCTTGTACTTTGTCTACAGAGTCCAATGCACCACGAAACTCATTACGTCTGTGTATTAAAGTAACACTGGCTGCAATAGCTGTTAAAAAGATAGCCCAATCTAAAGCAGAGTCCCCTCCGCCAGAAATTACTACGCGTTTGTCTCGGTATACTTCGGGTTCTTTAATCATGTAGGCAACCCCTTTGTTTTCAAAATTGGCAATGTTTGGGATGGGTGGTTTTCGAGGTTCGAAACTGCCCAGACCTCCTGCAATTGCAATAATGGGTGCTTGGTGTTTGGTGCCTTTGTTGGTGGTTACAATAAAAGAGCCGTCGTCTAATTTCTCAATGGTCTCTGCACGTTCTCCTAAGGTAAACCCCGGTTGAAACTGTTTGCATTGCTCTAAGAGATTGTCGGTTAAATCGCCCGCCAATACTTCTGGGAAACCAGGAATGTCGTAAATAGGTTTTTTCGGATAAATTTCTGAACATTGCCCGCCTATTTGCGGTAAGGCATCAATTAAATGGCATCGCAGTTTTAAGAGCCCTGCTTCAAAAACAGTAAACAATCCTGTAGGGCCTGCGCCAATAATAAGTATGTCTGTTTGTATCATGTGTGTTGTTCGTTCTTGAAAAACATTTCAAAAATAAGAAGAAATACGCGGTGTAAAACTGACTTTTATCAGTTAGCCAATATTGAGAACCTCTTCAATATGGGGTGCGTATTTTTTTATGGTGGCTTCTACGCCATTTTTCAAGGTCATTTGGTTGACAGAGCATCCGCTACACGCGCCTTCTAGCTGAACTTTTACGGTATTATTTTCTATAGAAAGTAAAGAGATGTTCCCGCCATCACTAAGTAGGAATGGGCGAATTTCATCCAATGCTTTTTCTACATTTTTTTGTGTTTCTGCTGCTGTCATACGCTATTTTTTATTTGGTGCTACACCCGCTCATTGTGGTAATACGTACCACTTCTGTTGGGGGTAAATTTTCGTTTCTCTGTACTAATTGCGATAGCATTGCTTTGGTTACTTCTTGAAAAGCACTTTCTAAAGCCGTGTTGTCTTGCAAAGCGACAGGACGACCAATGTCTCCTGCTTCTCGAATGCTTTGCACCAACGGAATCTCACCTAAAAAGGCAGTTTCAATATCAGATGCTAGATTTTTAGCACCTCCTTGGCCAAAGATATAGTATTTATTATCGGGCAATTCATCGGGTGTAAAGTACGCCATGTTTTCTACAATCCCTAATACGGGTACATTAATGCTTTCCTGCTGAAACATTGCAACGCCTTTTTTTGCGTCTGCCAAGGCAATATGTTGCGGGGTGCTTACTACAATAGCGCCGTTAATTGGCACTGCTTGTACAATAGATAAATGTACATCTCCAGTACCAGGAGGTAAATCAATCAATAAGAAATCAAGTTCGCCCCAATCTGCATCAAAAATAAGTTGATTCAATGCTTTTGAAGCCATAGGACCACGCCAAATAACGGCTTGGTTCGGGTTGGTAAAGAAACCGAGCGATAAAATTTTTACGCCATAGTTTTCTACGGGTTTCATTTTAGAACGGCCATCTACTTTTACCGATAGTGGTTTTTCTGCAGCCACGTCAAACATCAAGTGCATAGAAGGCCCATAAACATCGGCATCTAAAACACCTACTTTAAAGCCCATTTTCGCTAAAGAAATAGCAGTATTGGCTGTAATGGTAGATTTACCAACCCCTCCTTTTCCAGAAGCGATGGCAATGATATTTTTAATATTCGGGATTTTCTTTCCTTTAATTTCTGGTGATTTAGTAGCTGTTGGAGCTACTGCTTTTACGGTTACTTTTACAGTAATGTCTTTACCTACAAGCGTGTGGATGGTTTTTGTAATGTCTGCTTCTACACGTTTTTTGGCTTGTAAAGAAGGGTTGCTTATGGTAACGTCTATCAATACTTCATTGCCAAAAGTAACAATGTTGGTAATGTTTTCATTCTCAACCAAACTTTTCCCTTCTCCGGGTGCTGTTATGGTTTCTAAAGCTTTATAGATGTCTTGTTTTTTAAAACTCATTTTTTGAAGTCTTCAAGGGGTTGGTATAAAAGACAAAGATATGGTTTCCAATCCATATAGTTGAAATACTTTGTAATAAATGACCTCAATTTAAGGGTGCGAGGTATTAAATAGGGAACCCTTTTTATTTCTACGCAAGCGTCGGGAAATTAAACCCAATTGGGCTATCGCCCTGCGATTAAAAATCGTCTTGAAGCAAGGTGTTTTTTGGGTCCCACAAAACGGATTCCAGTTGTTGTATTTGATTGTTTTTTACAACAATTCCTTCACTTTCTAAGAGCTGCTGCATTAAGTTGGTGCCGTCAAAATGAAGTTTACCGGTAAGTAGTCCTTTTCTATTCACGACCCGGTGTGCAGGAATTTCCAGTCTTTTTTTAGAGCTATTGAGTGCCCAACCCACCATTCGGGCAGATCTTGCAGTGCCTAAAAATTTAGCAATGGCACCATACGTCGTTACTTTTCCAAGAGGAATGTGTTGCGTAACGGCATAGACGCGGTCAAAAAAATTATCAGCAGATTTCATGCCTTAAAAATACATAAAATCTAGTAAAAATTGAAAAGGAGTCTGTTAGTAGTTCAGTTTAAACTGAATGTAGGTAATTGGTTTCCCTTTTTCGAGGTATTGCTTCTCGTAAAAGGTTTGGGTTTCTGTTACGGTTGCTGGAGAACCACTGTTTTTGTAGACGTGGTGGTTTGCGTTCAATATTTCGTGGCCTTCTCCATGGAGTAGCCCCAAGGTATAGCCATGCATAAATTCGCTGTCCGTTTTTAGATTTACAATGCCGTCTTCTGATAAAATATGGTGGTATTTTTTTAAGAAAGAAGCGTTGGTTAAACGGTGTTTGGTGCGTTTGTATTTAATTTGAGGGTCTGGGAAAGTAATCCAAATTTCAGCAACTTCATTTTCAGCAAATAAAAAATCGACCAGTTCAATCTGACTTCTTATAAAAGCCACATTGGGCATGTCTTCTTCAATAGCTGTTTTAGCACCGCGCCAAAAACGAGCGCCTTTGATGTCAATTCCGATAAAATTTTTGTCAGGATTTTTAGCTGCCAAAGCAATGGTGTACTCTCCTTTGCCGCAACCGAGTTCTAAAACAATAGGATTGTTATTGTCAAAAAAAGTATGCCAAGTTCCTTGTAATGGAAAATTGTTTACAACCTCTTCTCGTGTAGGTTGTATTACATTTGGAAATGTATCGTTTTCTTGAAAACGTTTGAGTTTGTTTTTACTTCCCAATGGTTGTAGAATTAAGCTTTATCTTCGGTTCCTTCTCTAAAGAAGCGAGCGCATTCTTTCATCCAATATGCAAAAAGCACTAAGAAAATAGCGATAAACACCCAGTTAATGATGTTTGCAGACCACCAGCTAAGGCCGTTTAAACGCAATGCGTTGAAAGGAGCAAATGCCCACAGAAAAAAATCACCAATTAATCTAAAAATATTGCTTGCTATCATAACTTAAGTATCTTTACACTGCAAAAATATAAAAAGAATCGATGTTAGCCAATTTTTTTGACAAATCTAAACCAGTTAATTTTATCTTGATTGCTGCGTTGTTTTGTTTTGCCTTCTTTATTGCAGTGGTACCGGTGTTTTTATCGGAAATAGCTACAGGAAAATTTTTGTTAGAAAGCATCGGATTGTTCTTGTTTTTTAGCTTCTTGTTTTTCTTGTTTAATTTTATTCTGGCAAAAAACAATTTGACATTCGATAACTCCTACGCTTTTTTGTTTTTCGTGCTATTTTTATGTTTTTTTCCAACAGTATTTCAGTTTACAAAACCAGTATACGTAACGGTCTTTTTATTGTTTTTTTTACGAAAAATTTACAGCTTAGAGAGTTTTACCTCGAGTATTCAAAAATTATTTGATGCGGGGTTTTGGTTGGGGATTGCTGTTTTAATAGAGCCGTCTGCCATCGTTTTTGTAGCGCTCTTATATGCCGCAATATACAACTATCATAAAATAAATATTCAAAGAACATTTGTACCTATAGTAGGGTTTTGCACACCATTGATCGTGTATGTAGGGGCGTGTTTGTATTCGGACATTTCGTTGGATTTCTCACGATTTGTAACCCCGTTTGAAACCATGGACACCTCCATGTTTGAGGGGGTTTCTTTTCGGTATTCTTTTATTTTTGTAAGTGTGTTTGTTGGTGTTGCCATTTTGGTGAAAACACCCAAAGCCTTGGCGGTAAGTAATGCTTTTAAAAAGAGCTGGTTGTTGGTTGTTTTCAACTTGGTGTTGAGTATTTTCTTAATGCTATGGTCTACTGATAAATCAGAAACAGCGGTCATCTACTTTGTGTTTCCGGTCGCTATTATTCTCGCGAACGGAATGGAGGCACTTCCCAAAAAGTGGGTAAAGGAACTTTTTATTTATGGGTTGTTTTTAGGCGCTATAGGAAGCAGGTTCTTGTAAGACAAAACAAGAGCGAATCACTTATCTCTTTCTTGTTTTTTTGTAAAAATAGGATTTCCAATAAAAAGGAACGTGCAATCTAAAATTTATCCGCACTTTTGTTTTTTAAAGCTTAGAAAAGAACATGAATTCAAGATCGTTAGCCATTGGTGCTGCTTGTATAGCCACCCTTATTTACGGAGTCACCTTTACCATTGCAAAAGAAGTAATGCCGTTGTATTTAAAGCCTTTTGGCTTTATTTTACTAAGAGTAGGAGGGGCAGCCATTGTCTTTTGGCTACTGGGTTTGTTTGTGAAAGCGCAAAAAATTGACAAGCAAGACTATAAGAAAATTGCGATTGCCGCTTTCTTTGGTGTCGGTTTAAATATGCTCACCTTTTTTAAAGGCCTCAGTTATACCACACCAATAAGTGCTTCGGTGATGATGGTAATGTCGCCCATTATGGTGCTTATTTTTGCAAGTTTTTTGCTGAAAGAAAAACTGATTCTTAGAAAAATTATAGGTGTCCTTTTGGGGCTTACTGGAGCCATTGTTTTAATTGTTTATGGCAGTGAAACAGTTACCGATGCTTCAAACAGAATGTTAGGAAACTTCTTGGTTTTTGTAAACGCAGCATCGTTTGCTATGTATTTGGTCTTGGTCAAACAATTGATACAAAAATACCACCCTATCGTATTTGTAAAATGGTTGTATTTATTTGGATTCCTCTATGTACTTCCTTTTGGATTTTCAGAATTCATGGAAGTTTCGTGGACTCAAATTCCCG
>Ga0209035_10000676_pt1 | contig 13402 bp, 14 predicted proteins | sample MarorgKNORR_S2LV_6_FD_188220 | JGI IMG/M metagenome (GOLD analysis project Ga0209035, IMG submission 188220) | Marine microbial communities from the Southern Atlantic Ocean, analyzing organic carbon cycling - AAIW_A/KNORR_S2/LV (SPAdes) (version 2) | ecosystem: Environmental > Aquatic > Marine...
CGGGGCTTGAACTGCGTTCTGCTAAGGTCGAATGGCAAGAATATTCTGCTTGACACCGGAGTCGGTGGAAAACCAGGTGATCGAGACGTAGCTTCACCTATCGAACAAGGAAATCTGATCCAATCAATTGCTCAACAAGGGCTCACTCCCAGTGACATAGATGTCGTGGTTAATACTCATCTACATTTCGATCACTGTGGTTGGAATACTTCGGTGAGTTCAAATAATGAAGAGCTAGTGCCTACCTTTCCGAATGCCACCTATTACATCTCTGAAAAAGAATGGAATGATGCCCTCAATCCTAATGAGCGTACTCGAGCGACTTACCTGGAAAAAAATCTAAATCCAATCGTGGATCATATAAAATTATTCGACGATGAAATAAAAATAACTGATGAAGTAGTGGTGTCACCCACACCCGGCCATACAGAAGGCCACAGTGCCGTTTTCATGCGGTCTGGTCAAGAATGGGGCGTCTACGTTGGCGACATGATTCAGCATCATGCGCAACTCGAACGAACCGCCTGGGTTTCAGGACTGGATGTCTTACCCTTAGTTTCAATGGAAACAAAGAAAAAGCTCGCCGCTGAGTGCATTGAGTCCGAAGCTTTAATTATATTCTCACACGGTACATATCCAGGTGTCGGTAAATTAACCCTAACGGACGAAGGATTCCGAAAGTGGGAAAAAGAAGCTCCACACGTAGCTGGTTCTAGTTCACATACTCATTAGGGCATTTATCTAATTATGACCGAAGAACACGATAAAAAACAAGTAATTCCAATCATTCCCACAATAGGCGGAGTGGAGCGGACAAACATACTTCCTCTCGTTCACCTGCACATGAAAGCTAACTGGCATCCGGCACCTGTCCATTCCTTTACATTGCCGCTTTGGTACCGAGGAACTTATGATGAGCAACGCTCGGCACGGTCGGGTACCGTAATTTCGGATCGATCACATCTTGGACGCTTCTATGTAACAGGGGAGAACGCTGAGCGAGTGCTCGATCGTGTGTTTACGTCTGATCCTTACAAAGTAGCAATCGGCCACATGAGCCGTACAATCGCCTGTAACGAGGATGGAACTATTTTTGACATTGCGATTTGGTGTCACCTAGATGCAGGAAGATGGCTAATCATCTCTGGGCCAAGAACGCAAACAAGCTTACTCAAACGTGTTGAAGAATCTGCCGAAGTGCATACAGACGTGTTGGTCAGAGATCGACTTGAGGAGTCAGTTTTACTCTCAGTTTCAGGGCCCAACGCATCTGACAGCTTAGTTGCAGCTTTGGGACCAACCATCCCAAAGTCCATACCACTGAACGAAGGACACGAAATGTTGTTGGGCGGGTACCGCGCGCTCGTCGCAAATTATTCAGAAACTGGCGAGACCGGATATCTAATCATATGCTCACCCGAGGTTGGTGAACACGTTTGGCAACAACTCTTATCAGTTGGCACGGAACCCATGGGACTCGCAGCCTCTGACGCCCTGCGCCTTGAGGCAAATTTCCTTGAAGCTCCCGCCGAAATTCCTCACCCTGCCACACCATTTGATGCTGGGCTAGCTCAGCTGGTAGATCTGAAAGACGCTGAAAACACTCCGAGGACCTTTAAAGGAAGTGTCCATTTAGAAAAAACCCTAAAAGAGTTTCCGGCCACACGATCTATCAAAGCTTTGAAGCTGTTAGATAAGGGTCTGGCAAAAAAAGGAGACCCAGTGCAATTACATGACGGTACGGTTGTTAGCGCGTGTGTAGCTGCACTGTACTCCGCAGCTCTGGGCGCAAGTTTAGCGTTTGCATATATCCCGAGAGAACATCTGAATGATTCTCTATATATTGAAACCGACTCCTCAAGATCTTCGACCGAGTCCATAAGACCTGAAGAAGTTCTCGAAAAAATAAAAGGCACATAATAACTTGAGCTAGTTCTCAACTATTGATTGCAAGTCGTTGAATCCAAAACTCAACTAGAGCCGATCAGATGTTTTTATAGAGTGAGGCTTAGTACTCTTCTTTAGATCCTGATGAGACCTGAAACAGAATCAACGGAACGCCTGTTAAAACAACGAGCGTCAATATGAATCCTGGTGGATCGATCGCTCCTGTCGGCTTATAAATTCCGGCTCCAAGTCTCAATAGATTCTCTACCCACGCAATCAAAAACAAGAGCGGAATCAGGACCCGATATCTGAGTGCCACCACCAAGAATATGATTGCTAACAACAGCTGCGACACACCCCATTGCGCGAAAAGTCCGATTACAGACTCGGCACCAGCATTGACAAAAGAATCGATTGAATCCCGGTAATTGAACTGGAACCGCCATACAAAAATCTAACGAGCTCGCGTGCCGCCATCCACCGGATAAATTCCACCTGTGATGAATGATGCATCCGAAGAGCACAAATAAGTTACAAGTGCTGCGACCTCTTCGGGTTGACCAATTCGTCCGAGTGGATAAAGCTCTGCAAGTCTGTCCTTGGCAGCCTCAATATCATCTGGGTTAGCTCCTCGAAGGACTGCCTCGCCCATCGGGGTATCAATTACCGCAGGACAAACAGCATTGACTCGAATCCCATGAGGTCCCAAGCCTAGAGCGGCCGACTTTGTCATTCCCACTACAGCATGCTTACTTGCACCGTACGCAAATACCGTCGGAGTCCCACTAAGACCCGCTATCGAGGCAGTGTTTACAATCGCACCGTTGCCATTTTTCATCATCGCCTGTGCGACGAATTTCATTCCCAGCCATACGCCCTTTACGTTCACTGACATTACATGATCAAAGTCTTCTTCCGTATACTCAAATAAATTACGCCACGGGCCAAGAACTCCCGCATTATTAAAAAACGCGTCAGTCCGGCCAAATTTATCCATAGCCTGCGAGACATAGTTCTCTACGGATTCCGAACTCCTCACATCCGCCGCCACCGCATGCACTCTGGATCCGGCTCGCTCGACTCGCGCAGCAATCTCTTCTAGTGCCGTACCGTCCAAATCAACCAGAACAAGATCAGCTCCATCTTCCGCAAAACGCTGCGCCGTCGCACTGCCTATCCCACCAGCAGCCCCAGTAACGACTGCAACTTTGCCCTGAAATCTACCTTCTGTACTCATACAATCTCCTCAACGTTAATTAACGTTCTAGCTCCGATAATATAACTGACCAAGCACCACAACATACAAATAAAAAGAGAGCAGCTCGTGAAAGCTGCTCTCTCTTATATTTTCAGCAATTGCCGAAACATAATCTAGAAATTCTAAATTATGACTTAAGCCACATCCAAGCGGTTGCCTCGGCGCCCATTCCATAGGACTTCCAGACTCGATAACCACCGAGACTTTCGACGGCACCAGTCCAACCAACGCCTGCACCAGCCTGACCAGGTACGTAATACATATTATCCGCGTTGATCTTCTGGATCTCGTAGATGTATTCACGTCGCTGCTCATAGTCTGCCTCAGCAGCCTGTAACGCATTGAGTTCATCAATACGCGCATCCTTGATTCGACCATGGTTACGTGCATTATCACCAAACATTCGTGGAAAGTATCCACCAACCTCTGGGAACGGTGTCTCATAACCCCACGCAATACCACTGAAGTTACCTGTGAAGGTCTGAGTGATGTACTGTGACGAATAATCCTGATGCTCAATCTCGGTCTTCATACCGACAGCAGTCAGGTATGCCTGTACCGCTTCACCGATCTTGTTGAACGTACCTCCGGTACCACCATATGGGTAATACTGGAACTTAATTGTTGAGTCATCATAGCCAGTTGCCTGCAGCAACTTAGCAGCTTCAGCTGGGTTGTACTTAAAGTCGTCGCCAGCCTTACCCATCTTCGGGTCAGTTGGGTTCAGCCACCACTTCTCAAAACCAGCTGGAATCAGGTTGTTCCACCGCAGTAGATCTTCCTTTGAACCAACACCGGCTTTAACCATAGCTTCAACTTCGTAACCGAGCTCAGTGATGTCATCACGGTGCTGGGCCATCGAAGTGGCTCGTCTAAATCGTACATCTGACCAGACTGGATTCGCATCTAGTTCGTTGTTCGAGAAGTACAAGAATGACATCAACGCTGGGCGAGCACCATACCACTGTAGGCCTGGCATCTCTGCTTTCGTTGGAATAACATCATTAGCGTTTATGGAGTTCAAGTAATGCAGGTTACCTGCTTTAAGCTGGGCCAATCTGTTCTGATACTCAGGCACACTGATCCAGTGAAATTTATCAACGAATGGCGCTGAGAACTTACTCCCCATTGGAGATTGTGATCCATGCCAATTAGGATTTCGACTGAACTCAAAGTCAACAGATGGTTCATAGCTCTCAAAAACGAATGGACCAGATCCAATAATTTCCTTGGCCGGATCGAATCCACCATTATGCCCCTCAACAGGCTGAACCCACAATGCATTCGGATCACCGAGCGTATCGATGAATGTCGCAGACGGAGCACCACACACAAACTTCAGGGTGTAATCATCTATTGCTTCACATGAATCGATATTAGGAACAGTATCCTTGTTAGGAGATTCATCAGCCACGAGCTTGTTCCAAGAGGAAACTACGTCAGCACTTGTGACTTCGCGCTCATACACGGGAGCCTTGTTATGAAACTTAACACCCTGCTTGAGTTTAACAATCCAAGTCATCGCATCGTCAGTCTCAGCTGATTCAGCTAAGTCCGGAATAGGACCTAGGTTGTAAGGACTCTGACCTTCGCCAGTTCCATTCATAAATAAACGACTTACGCTGAAAGAACTCGGATATTTTGCGAGGTAGGAAAGGTTTCCATAAGGGTCAATCGTAGGCGGATCTTGTACCCAGCTTCCTACTAGTGTCCCACCACGCTTAACTCCTGGATAGGGATCAACACTAGCCGCAGTTGTCGCAACAGCTGCAACTGAAGTCTGTGTTGAGGTTGCAGCAGCAGCCTGGGTTTCAGTTACCTGTGCCAGAGCTTGTGTGGCTGCAGCCGTTGCTGCACTTCCTCCACTACTTGCTACTACTTCTTCATCATCACTTCCACCACAGCCTATCAAGGCTGCTCCCGTAATACCCGCTGCTGCTACTCCAGCACCACGCATTACGGAGCGTCGAGAAACTCTTCGCTGAGCTCCTAAGCTACTCCAATAATTCTTTTCCATTTAAAACTAAATCCTTTCCTAATGACCGACCACGCACGTACGTACGTCCCTCAGTATTACGGCCAGTTGTCGAACTATACAACATTTATCAAGTTGTGTGGGTATTTCTAGAAATGTTTTTACCGTATTTATGATTTAATTCATTTCCGATTTTTTTAGTTTAGTGGGAGCACCTTACTCACATATTAATACTGAATAAAAAATAGTCTGACGCTTTGGTGCTGCTCGTTATATAATCACGGCACACGGTGGGGTGCTGTGGAGCTGTCTCACATGCCTAATCCCCAATTTCTAAAGACAATACGCAATAAATGTCCACAAATAAAATGGGCGCTTATTGGCTTGATTATTGGCTGCCTAGTAGTACTCCCGACCTCAGCCTTAATCGCGCAGAGCCCGTGGATAACGCAGCAGGCAGAAATAGTCGTACGAAAACTACCTGACGGGCGATTAGAATTTTGTCTTGACGTTGGAATCGGTGAAGAACTGATTCGTGAATGCCCGCGACTCAGAATGCTGAATTATGCAGAAGTCGAAACCAACGTGTGGAATCGATCGACACCAATATTGATAGCTAATCCCGACACGAGTATACAAGCGTTGGATCCGGCTACCGGTCTTTACAGAACAAAAGCCGGAGACAGCATGGCAAGTGTTTCTGAAAAGTTTAATATCTCAATACCGGATCTTGTGAGACTAAATCCTGACGTTGGAATTATCCTTCGGTCAGGTCAGATATTATCTGTCGATATCGCCTTAGCGCCAGCTGTCACTGTAGGAACCGTCCGCACAGATGCTGAAGTAGTAAGCGGCACCTATACGGTCGTCAGTGGTGATTCCCTTGGCGCAATTGCAGCACGATTTGATATCTCGACAAAGCGTATATTGGAGTTAAATCCGTCAGTCATTAATCCTAATTCGCTTTCGATTGGCCAAGTTTTAATCGTTGAGGAGAAAATAAAAACGGCGACAGCGAAGCCCGCAACGGCCGAAACTGTTTACATTGTTCAATCTGGAGATTCATTAAATAGCATCGCTCGAAAATTTTCAGTATCAGTTTTGGCGCTGCGTGAGGCTAATAATATCGAAGATGCAGACTTTCTATCCATTGGACAAAAGCTCTCAATTCCAAGTGAGTAGAATCCAAACAGAGAACTGGCGGATCCCAACCGCCACTTAGAATAGTTAGTGGTCCTAGATGGTCTGGCCTAAAATCTCCATCAAGAATAGAATACAGAGATTATGGCAATCGATGTACCAATGATTATCCCCTTTGCACTGGCTGCCGGCCTGATGCTGTGGGGAGTCCTTTCAGCAGTAAGTGCGTTCAGCGGTACCTACGATAACGCCGGCATTCCAAAAATATATTCTTCCGTGGAAAGGATCGTAGAGGTGCCAGAAAATTCTGTTGAAAATAAGGCTGATGGTGAACAAAGACCACAAAGTGAGAACCCAATCGTAATAGGTATTTTATACGCCGGAGGTCTCGGTGTGATGGGAATGCTCGGCTTAATGCTCATCGCAGCACTGATTTGGTGATACGTTCTAACCATTAAATAACTGGTGTTTTCAGAACAAACAAAGTCAAAGGGAGTTTAACCATGGGTGACACAGTTCTCTATGAACGAGAAGGCCATATCGGCACAATTACATATAACCGACCCGAGGCAATGAATGCCATTAACGGGCAGTTGCGTGAAGATTTAAACGCTGCATGGGAAGCATTTAGAGGTGACGAAGAGGCGTGGGTTGGAATAGTTACTGGTAATGGTCGAGCCTTCTGTGCGGGAGCTGACATCAAGTCTTTTGGTGAGACACCTGACACGAAAGGAACTTTTTGGGAAATTCCGTCGTTCACATCTTTAGAGTCTGGTATGGAGGTATGGAAACCAGTCATAGCTGCTGTAAATGGCTATGCACTCGGTTTTGGCCTCACTCTTGTATCGGCTTGTGACTTCGTTATAGCAAGTGAAAAGGCTGAGTTCGGCTTTCCGGAAGTTCGTATTGGAGTGCCGACCATTCAGGGTGCAGTTCGCATGCCCAAAAAAGTTGGTTGGCAAAATGCGATGGAATTACTCCTAATTGGTGAACGAGTCAATGCAGAACGTGCTAAGGAAATGGGACTCGTCTGGAAAATAGTCGAACATGAAACACTGATGGATGAAGCTATAACTCTTGCAAATCGCCTGCTCGAAAGCGCACCACTAGCTGTGAGAGCGACAAAAGAAGTCGCGGCTCGTGGTCAGGAAATGCCATTCAGTGACGCAATTAGATTTGGCGAAACCATGCGGAAAGTATCACGCGATACGGAGGATGCATCACTCGGTCCATCAGCGTATCGCGAAAGACGAAAAGCCGAATGGCTGGGCCGTTAAAGTCTCTTCGAGTTACTAAAGCTAGAGATGTTGCAGTAGTCCACCATCAACTGGGAAAATTTGTCCGGTTATATAACGGGTCGCGCTCTCCGACGATAGATATAACGCGAGTGGTGCGACCTCGTTCGCTCGGCCGGCTCGACGCATAATAGTAAAACGCAGCGCTCGCTGAGCCTCTTCATCGTCCGGATCAATTCTATCCTTCATCCAGTCCATGTAACCGAGTGCTATTCCATTCACCATGATTTGGTCAGGTCCAAACTCCTGTGAGCACGCCCGTATTAAATTATGTACGGCTCCGTGCGCTGCCGAATATGCTGATGTATGAGGAAGTCCTCGCTCGCCAAGTACCGACGTGACCGAAACAATCCGACCTGGAGTGCCTTGCTTCCTAAATTCAGCCGCAGCTGACCGCATGGCAAAAAAATGGGCATTGAAATTAACCGCCATCACTCGAGCGAGCTCTGTATCTGTAATAGATCCAATCGGCTTCGCCAGAAATAAATCGGGAGTGATTGCAACGCAGTCGACTCCGCCAAGTTCTTTAACTGCCTGACGCATAGTAACTTGCACGTTCCGCCCCAAGGTGACGTCCATTACATATTCTCGAGCCTCGCGCCCAATCGCTTCAATCTCACGCTTCACTCTGCGTATTTGCATGACGGCCTCATCTGCCGTAATTGCGCATAAAGCGACATTAGCCCCAGCCTCGGCATAGGCATTGGCAATTGCTGCACCCGCAGGAAATTCAGCACCAATAACGATTGCTCGCTTACCTTCTAGGCTAAAATGCTGCTTAATAGAAATATCTTCACTCATAGAATCCCTACCATTCATGTACCGGTTTAAAACCCGTTGGACCCAATCCACCCGCCAGACCACCACCATCGATAACGAATGAACTGCCTGTCACATATGACGACGCCTCAGACGCGAGAAAAACTGCCAGAGGGCCAAGTTCCCACCACTCACCCAAACGACGCGCAGGGATAAACGTGCCGCGCTGCTCCCTGAAGGCTCTCTCTTGGTCGGATTTTGCTGGGCTTTGGGACACAAATCCAGGAATGATGCAGTTAGAGCGTATGCCATGTGCATATAACATCGTTGCTAGGGATTTAGTAAATGAAATAACGCCCCCTTTAGCAGTAGGGTAAGGAAAGTTTTTGTTCCCCCGTAACGCCGTACCCGAAGCTGTAGTGACCAACACTCCACCATCGCCCTGTTTAATCATTTGATTAGAAGCGGCGCGACAGGTGTAAAAAGTGGACTTTAGATTGGTATCCAACTCACCATCAAATGCCCAATCTGGATATTCCCAAAATTCAGCGTCAGTACCCCCACCAATTCCGGCATTGGCAAACATTACATCCAGTCGACCAAATTTCTCAATGCACGCAGCAACAAGTCCATCGACTTGCTCTGAATCAGTAGCATCAAATGAAAATGATTCAGCCGTGCCACCTGCAGACTTTATCTCGTCTACCACGTTATCAAGCTGATTTTGGGTTCGCGAGGCCACCATCACCTGAGCTCCCGCATCGGCAAGTGCCATTGCCATCCCACGGCCTAAGCCTCGGCCGCCTCCTGTAATGCACACAACCTTATTAGCCAAGTCAAATAATTCGAGAACCACAAAATACTCCGTTCAATATCAAAATCTTAGCAGTGCAGTAGCTAAAGAAAGCGTAGGATAGGCAGATGCGTACGCCACCTAAAGACCAAGAAGAAATGTCAAATTGGCTCAGTCACTTATTTCCAAATATTCAGCCAGCTATGTATAACGAGGACGGGTGCTGGGTTGCTTTTATGAAAACTCGTGAAACTGCACATAATCCTCCTTTTTCTTGGATGGCGAGAGCGTTCATATCATCGGAGAAATCAGGAGAAATTAAAACTTTACAAGACAGGTTATTCCTCGAGCATGGGCCAGACAGCTGCGGAGGAAATAGAACGCGTGATGACGCGGTTCAACTACTCATAAGTGAAGTCTGCGCCTCTGCCTGGAGTAGAACAGCATTCGGCATCGGACATTCTTCTCCGGCCGAAGGCTACGCGACTGGAAACTCAACTGCAAACTGCTGGATAATAGGTGAAAATAGTGAAAATAAAATAGCGATTCATGTCATCAGGCTCACTCCTGTCCAACAATTGTCACAGGTCCATCAACAAATATATGAATACGTCAATTTAACTAAGCAAAATCGCCCGGCAAATACTCCACTAGTGATAATGTACTTCGATATTTGGCACGATGGACCGGGATATGCATATAGCCTGGGCTATAACCTCGATCTGACCCAGCCAGTGATAGACGTCCTTAAATCATCTGCCAGTGCTGCAGGTCTGGGATACGTCCTCACCAGACCATTCCAATGGGGCAACCCCATCGCAGAATGGTACTGAACCTATGGATCTCAATTTAGAACCGTCCAGCATCCTACTCGGTCTACTCTTAGGAACCATACAAGCAATCACTGAATTTTTGCCTATTTCATCGTCAGGGCACCTAGTACTTGTTGAAAAAATAATCAATTCTGCACCTAACTCGCTTACTTTTGATGTGGGGCTCCATATAGGCACTCTTATGGCCATCCTCGTTTCCTTTAAAAATATAGTTTCCTCAATCATCCTTGCCTGTATAAAAAGAATGTACAAGAAGAATGACTTGACCCAAAACGAGCAGCATTACTCACAGATTGGCCTATTACTAATCATTGGAACAATACCAGCCGCAATAGCTGGCTTATTATTTGTCGACATAATTGAGTTGTATCTGCGAGAGCCGTGGCTAATTGCCCTAACCCTCACGATAGGCGCAGTGTTTATGTGGATTGCAGATCGCAAATCTGCTCGCTTTTCAACACTTAGCGACTTCGATCTTCGAGGAACAATCATCATCGGATGTGCACAGGCAATAGCTTTAGTGCCTGGCATGTCACGCTCTGCAATGACCATTAGTGCGGCAAGGCTTCTGGGTCATTCACGGAAACAATCTGCAGAGTTCTCATTTTTGCTTGCTGTACCGGTAATTATCAGTGCAGGCGTCTTGACCGCACTAAGATCCATCAGTTCAGATCTTCCTATTGACTGGAATCTAATGATTATTGGTTCTACTACAGCATTTTTAGTGGGGATTCTTGTAATCAAGTTTTTCTTATCATACCTAGAAAGATTTAATCTATCCCTGTTTATTAATTACAGAGTTCTATTGGCTGCCGTTATAACAATCGGCATTCTCACCAAAAATCTTATGTAACTTGCTGATCGCCTAAGTAGAGCCTCTCAAGCGCGGATCAAGTCGATCTCTTAAAGCGTCACCAAACATATTAAATGACCAAACCGTAGCAAATATAAACAACCCTGGGAAAAATGCTAAATGTGGATACCGAGCTAGCTCTTCCCGAGCTTCATTCAATTCCCGGCCCCAGGATGGGGCGGGTGGTTGGACACCATAGCCTAAAAATGAAAGCGACGATTCCAAAAGTACTGCCGCACCCACAAAAAGAGAGGCCGATACAATCACGTACGCAATCAAGTTAGGCACTATATGTCTCACCATAATACGCGAATCTGAAGCTCCTAAGGCCTGAGCCGCCTCAACGTAGGTTTCTTCCCGAAGTGAAAGAGCAACACCTCTAACAGTTCTTGATGAAACGAAACCCGAGTGCACTGCCACAACAAGTAGAATTACAAGCATATCCGAAGACAAAGGCCCTATATCTGGTAAACGCGGCTCTAACATCACAACAAATAGTATGAGGAATACTAATGTCGGTATAGCCTGCACCATCTCAACTACCCTTTGGAGGGTATTATCGACCCAGCCGCCGAAAAATGCTGACACTGTACCAATTACAGTTGAAAGCAACTTAGCTAGAATAACTGCACCAAACCCGATCATGATTGCTGTACGGGCACCATAGATGAGACGCCCGTACATATCACGGCCAAGTGCGTTCGTCCCAAACCAAAATGACCAACTAGGTGTCTCAAATCTATCCGAGATATGAATACCGATAATAGAATCAGCTTTTTGCACAGCCAGTGGTGTGAATAATTGGGGAATAACAGCCATCGCGACCAATAGCACCATGATCACCGCACCAACCATACCCATAGGATAGCCTGTAGCAAAACTCCTTACTCCGCTGATCGCCTTTAATAATTTGGAACGATCATCTTCTTTACGCATCCCAAAAAGAGCTGCCTGAGTCTCGTCATACTCCACGTTTGTGCTAGTAGATGTCATTATGAGTACCTAATCCTTGGGTTCAAAATCGAATACGCAATATCAACTAAGAAATTTGACACAATAACCACCATTGTGAATATGACAGCTAACGCCTGAACGATAAACAAGTCGCGACCATTAAGCGCATGAATAAAGTAGCGCCCCATTCCCGGGATTGAATAAATCGACTCTATCACCACTGTCCCACCAATTAATGCCGGTAGAAATAGTCCTATTACCGTCACAATTGGAATAAGTGCATTACGAAGGCCGTGCTTCAAAATTACTGCCCGTTCCTGAAGGCCCTTGGACCAGGCAGTTCTGATGTAGTCCTGACGCATTACCTCGAGCATTGCTGTTCTACCAAATCGCATCTGATAGCCCGCTCCAGCGGCCCCTGTTAGAAGTGCCGGAAATGCCATGAATTTTAGATTTGCTATCGGATCTTCAAACAAGCCAGGATAGGTTGGAGAAGGAACCGCCCAGAGGGCATACTTCCCAGCTAGAGATATCGCCAAGAGCGCTATCCAAAAGTTGGGGACAGCCAATAGTGCAATTGCCCCAGCTCGACCGGTGTAGTCGTACCAAGTGAACTGTCGAACAGCTGAGATAATACCTATTGGTATGCCAATAATCAGATTAATAGCCATCGCAAAGATACCAAGCTCGAGCGTAATCGGCAGACGCTGCAATAAGTCACCAGATATCGGACGTCCGCTGTAGACGCTAACCCCAAAGTCTCCGCGCAAAAGATCACCGATCCACCCTATGTATTGGGTGGCCCAGTTTTGGTCTAGCCCAAACTCAGCTTGTATAAGCGCTTTCGTTTCGGCATCAAGTGCACCAAAATCTCCGCCCAAGAAGTCAGTAAAGTCTCCTGGCATCAAGCGCATCATTGCAAACACAAGAAAGGTAGTACCAAGCATCGTCGGTAACATCAACACAACTCTACGAATTATATATCTTTGCATTCGGCCCCCTCATGCCTCAATTATTATTAGCAATCGCAAGCGAAAGCGTAGCACAAAAAAAGTGATTCGGTTAACTAATTAACAATAGCAATTTACTCAACAAATTATGAAGTCTCGAACTTACTTCGGAGCACGTTTGAAGCATCTGCCAACGCCTGAGCACCTTCTGGAAAAGTATCCGTCTCTCGAACAAACGTGTGTATCTGTCCTTCGTAGTTCTTAGCTATGACATCTACGCCTGCAAAATCCAAAGCCTCGGCATAGGCAATACCCTCGTCACGAAGCGGGTCGTAATCAGCTGTAATTACATGTGCACTTGGTAACTGAGACAGGTCATCTGCGAGTAACGGCGAGGCGTACGGCTCAGCTCGTCTTCCAGCCGGATCATAATGATTCCAGAACCATTCCATCGTATCCGCAGTTAGACCGAATCCCTCTGCGCGAGTGAGGTATGACTCTGTATCCATCGCAGAATCAGTAGCTGGACATATCAATAACTGATGCAGTACTTTGGGACCACCTCTGTCTCTAAGCATCAGACAAACGACAGCAGCTAAAGTAGCTCCGGCGCTCCATCCACCTACCGCGATTCTCTCTTCATCAATTTCTAATCGTTTTGCATTCTGCACCGCCCAGACAGTTGCAGCATATGCGTCATCTGCG
>Ga0209035_10000677_pt1 | contig 13397 bp, 12 predicted proteins | sample MarorgKNORR_S2LV_6_FD_188220 | JGI IMG/M metagenome (GOLD analysis project Ga0209035, IMG submission 188220) | Marine microbial communities from the Southern Atlantic Ocean, analyzing organic carbon cycling - AAIW_A/KNORR_S2/LV (SPAdes) (version 2) | ecosystem: Environmental > Aquatic > Marine...
GAATCCAATAAATCATCCAAGAAAGTATCGTCTGGAATCGAAGTGGTTGCGTTAACCAAATGGGCCGAAGCACCTAGGCCCGTTGAGAACAAAAATCCTAATGGAATACTCCAAACATAGTCAGCTTCAAGGGCCAGAGAAAAATCATCTCTCCTTATTGGACCAAGATCCAGATTGTTCGAAGGAAGGCTCCCTCCCTGGGTCAGGATCAAATTACTCAAGTTCGATTCGAAGCTTGCTATTCCTTCTGGAAGCATCAGGGAGCTCCAGTACGATGCCCTGGTCGCCATCCTGATTCCAGGACCTAAGAATCCCAAATCTAATTTCACACTGTATGACTCAGCTTCCTCAAAATTTTCCAGTGAAAAATTTCCATAATCCAAGGAAATCCCTCTCACTGCTAAATTTCCGTAGTCGTAATCAGCCAATTCCTGACCTTCCAAACGTAATGCGGGGATACATTGTCCAATCAAGAAGAATGCGATCAATCCTGATCGAACAACCATTTCCATCCTAAGCCTGAAATGACCCATATAGATGGTCCCCTTTCTCTTTCATTACCAGCCTGTCGAAACTACAGAGCGAACGACCTGTAAAGTCTCATCTATTATGTCTTCGGTATGTTCAGTAGAAACGAATCCTGCCTCAAAAGCAGAAGGTGCGAAAAACACTCCTTTTTCCAAACAAGCTTTATGAAACTTCTTAAAACTTTCCTGATCTGTTGCCTTGGCATCTTCAAATGATCTAATTGGGGAATCACTAAAGAAAATTCCCCACATAGACCCGACTGAGGTACCCCAAGCAGGAATACCTCCTTCTTTTAAGATCTGTACTATCCCAGAGGATAGGCGCCGAGCACTATTTTCCAGGTCGTCGAAAGGATCCTTCGCCTCCAAATATCTCAGCTGAGCATTTCCGGCGGCCGTGGCCAGTGGATTCCCAGACAATGTCCCTGCCTGATATACATTTCCAACTGGGGCAATCCTTTCCATTAATTCTCTTGATCCCCCAAAAGCTCCTACTGGCAGCCCACCACCAATGACTTTCCCAAGAGTCACCAAGTCAGGCTTCACTCCAAATCTTTCTTCTGCACCACCCTTCGCAACACGGAAACCCGTCATTACTTCATCAAAAACCAGAAGACTACCGTGCTTACTAGTCAAAACTCGCAGTTCCTCTAAAAAACCCTCTTCTGGTAAAATAAGTCCGGAATTACCTAGGGCTGGCTCAACAAATACGCTGGAAATCTGTGGCCCTTTTTTCTCAAACAATTCTTTTAAAAGATCAACATCATTGTAAGGGAGAACTAGAGTAAGAGAGGCAGTAGATTTAGGGACCCCTGGGGAATCGGGCAAACCCAGGGTAGCAATTCCGCTGCCAGCAGACACGAGAAAGCTGTCACTATGTCCATGATATCCTCCAGAGAACTTCAGCACAAAATCTCTACCAGTAACAGCTCTCGCCAAGCGCAGCGCACTCATCGTTGCTTCTGTTCCACTGTTAACTAATCGGACCATCTCTACACTCGGAACCATTCTGGTTAACCGTTCTGCTAACTCTACTTCAGCTAGAGTCGGGGTCCCATATGAGGTACCCAGTCTTATCTGTTGATCTAAAGCCTCTACGACCTCGGAATGAGCATGACCTAAAATCAGTGCTCCCCAACTCAAGACATAGTCAATGTATCGACGACCCTCTGTATCGAAGAGGAAGGGACCTTCGCCACGGTCTGTAAAGAAAGGAGATCCTCCTACAGAGCGAAAAGATCTCACGGGAGAATTCACTCCTCCCGGGATTAATTCTTGGGCTCTTTCCCACGTTTCATTCATTTCTGGATTCATCAGGTCACCACTCTTCCTATCAAATCGTATTCCTCTGATTCTTGGATCTCTACAGTGATAAACTCTCCAGGCTTCAGGCCATCTTGAGCGTCAAGGTGTGTTACTCCATCTACATCAGTGGCCTGACCCTTTGTTCTTGCAATACCGAAAGTGCCTTTCCCCTCAAAATAAGGTGAGTCTTCAAGGATTTCATCCACTAATACTTCCATTAAAGAACCCACAAGACTGGCATTCTTTTTTGCTGATATATTTCTTTGGAGATCCATTACCTGCTCTAAACGCTCCCTCATTAATGATTCTGGGACTCTCCCAGACATCTCCGCTGCAGCTGTACCATCCTCTAGAGAGTATGTGAAGCCGCCAACTCTTTCAAAAGATATTTCTTCTAGAAAATCCATCATTCTCTGGAAATCATCATCTGTTTCACCTGGGAATCCAACGATGACGGTGGTCCTTAGTGTCAAGTCAGGGACCAAATCTCTCAACCACTGGACTCGCTCTCTAATGATTTTCTGATTCTCTGGTCGACGCATCGACTTCAGGATTCTATCACTTCCATGTTGGATGGGCATGTCGAGGTAAGGAAGAATCGAATTCTCGCTACCGATCAATTCAACAACATCTTGAGTAATTCCAGATGGATACATATAAAACAAACGTAGCCAAGGTATGTCTGTGTCTTGTACCAAAGCGCTTAACAGACCGGGGAGGAGAGGAGCTGCTGGATCCTTCCTCCTAAGATCCCTTCCATACCAGGTTGTGTCCTGGGAAATAATGTTTACTTCCCGCACTCCTTGCCGGGAAAGAGCCTGTGCTTCAGCGACCAGCTCATTTAGAGGAGCAGATCTATGCAAACCTCGGAAACTCGGAATCGCGCAGAATGCGCAGGTATGGTCACAGCCTTCACTGATTTTAAGGAAAGACGTATGGGAACTCTCATTCTCCAATATTCTGAGGGGACGCTCCATAGTGGGTATATCTTCCACTTCTTCATCTAGAAAACCCCTGTCACGAAGTTCTGGAATTAAGGATCCCATCTCAGTCAAACCAAGAAAGAAGTCTACTTCTGGAATCTCCCTCTCCAGTTCAAGTTTGTAACGTTCCACCATGCAACCGACAACAACTAAAGCCTTAACAGTCCCTTTTTCTCTTAACTCAGAAGCCTGAAGAATAGTCTCCAACGATTGTTCTTTTGCCGATTGAATAAAACCACAGGTGTTAACCAATATCACATCAGAGCCTTCTATTTCTGAAGAGACTCGAGCACCATTGACCACCAGTGTGGCCAGAATTTTTTCGGAGTCGACTGTGTTTTTATCACAACCCAAAGTTATGAGTGCAACCTTAGGTCCTTGTTCAGGGCCCACGGGACCTATAGAAACACTTACTTCAGGAGTATCCCTTGGAACTTCAGGCCTCACTGGATCAGCAACCAATGGGAAAACTGGTAAGTCTCTACGAGTCATCTGATTATCACCCTTGTGCCCTCAGGAGGCACAAAGCGAAACTCTTCATCTTCAAGTTCCATGTTCAAACGAATATCCGTAAGCCTAATTTTTCTTACGGATTCGTTAAAATCAAGAACCTCAAGATTGACAATAAGTTGAGTATCAAGATCTATCCAAATGATCGCAGACCGAAACCCTTGAGGTTCTTTAGGTTCCATAAAAATCCTGTGAGTACGTTGGCTGTCAATTTCCTCAATACCCCGATAAACAGCCTTAAATCTGGTTCTAGGATCAGTTAAGAGATTCTTGTAGAAATTAAAACGGTCATCCGAGTTAAGCCCTGAAAACATCAGCACCTGCTGATCGTCTACGCTCGGGTAAAATGTCCAAACAGATTCTCCATCCACAACAATCAGGTCACCAAGAGGTTCACTGAAACGCATTGCAAATTCATTTGGCGGACGCTGGCACATCCTTCCGTGCCCAGAACGGACCTGGTTGAGGAGTGTAACTTCAATCACTTGATGGAATTGCGCACAAAACGTGTGGACTTGTGCGTAATTTTTACTGGCTCCTTCAAGTACATCGTAGGCCTGTGAATCCTGGCCACTGGAAGTTCCTACAATGGCCTGTGAAAGCACAAGAGGCACAACCCAACGTCTCATAAATGACACCGATTCCTACCTAAATTCGCCGAAGTTGATCAAGGAAATCCTCGTTATTCATTATCGAATACCTTGGTCGCCACAGATTGCGTCCAACTGATCTATCCCCACAAGAACTTCCCTTCCTTTCGAACCCTCTGGAGGACCCAAAACTCCAGCATCATGCAGTTGGTCAACAATCCTGGCAGCTCTTCCATATCCGATTTTCAGTCTGCGTTGTAGCAAAGAAGTTGATCCTTGGTCCTGGGTGATACAAACTTCGGCTGCTGCCCTGAAGAGTTCATCCCAGTCTAAATCATCTTCTGAAGTATTAGAACCCACTGCATCTTCAATTTCGTATCTCCGCTGTTCTTCAAGGATATCTGGCTCATCTTCAGGTCGAGTCATCAACGGATTGCCTAGACCCTTCTGCTCTGCATACCAGCTCATTATGCTGTCTGTCTCATCAGTAGAAATATAGGCTCCCTGAATCCGAATCGGTTCATTGGCACCTGGTGGAAGAAAAAGCATATCCCCATCGCCTAACAGAGTTTCAGCTCCGTTTTGATCCAGAATAGTCCTGGAATCAACTTTAGACGCCACCCGAAAAGCAATTCTAGAGGGAAAATTGGCTTTGATTAGTCCTGTGATGACGTTTACACTCGGTCGCTGCGTGGCAACAATTAAATGTATTCCGATAGCTCTAGCTTTCTGTGCAAGTATGATAAGCGGTTTCTCTATATCATTCTTGACTGTCATCATGAGATCGGCCAACTCATCAATTACTACGACTACGTACGTAAGGACCCTTCCTCCATAATTTGTCTGCTCATAAGGCACAATATGCCCCTCGGAGTCATAGCCTTGTAGCTCGACCTGACCCTTTGTCAGCCGCTCATTAAATTCACCAATGGATCTAACTCCATTTAAGCTCAATAGTTTATATCTACGTTCCATCTCTATCACCGCCCACTTAAGAGCCCTCGCAGCCTTTGTGGGATCAGTCACTACACTCTTGCGAAGATGTGGGAGTTCTTTATATGCAGAAAGTTCCACCATCTTGGGGTCAACCATGAGAAGATCAAGAGTTTCTCGCCCATGACGGAAGATTAAACTTGTAATGATCGCATTCAAGCAAACTGACTTTCCAGTGCCAGTAGCCCCAGCGATTAGGATATGAGGCATCTTAGTAAGATCGGCAATATATGGTTTGCCGTTAAGATCGTTCCCGAGAGCCATCGGCAGACCTATAGCTTTTTTTCTATAAGCTTTGGATTCTAAGATGTCCCCAAGATTAACAAACTCAGGTTTGGGGTTAGGTATCTCTACACCGACAACATCTTTCCCGGGGATTGGAGCGATTATCCTGACACTCTTAGCTTTCATAGCCAAGGCTAAATCCGCTTCCAAGTTATGGATTTTAGAAACTTTAACACCTTCAGCAGGCTTCACTTGAAATTGTGTCACTGCTGGTCCTATAGTCTTCTTAAGAAATTTGCCTTTATGAATTAGCTTGTTATAAAACGCAGTGCGTTCAATGGGTGTTGTACCTGGCGGAATAGCCCACTCTGGATCACCGTTAATATCTTTACCAACTTCTACTAAACAATCTATATCAAAAGATTTCAATTTTTCTATAAGAACAATGCCCAATTCGTCGAGGTCTGCCGCCATCTTTGTACGATCCTCTGGATTAGCACGTTTGAAAGAGTCTGTTGGAGGGCGATTGGTTTCACCTAGTTCCATTACTGTTTGACCAGTACCAACATTAGAATCTTCAGTGGCACTCAGAGCCGGAGCTTCCTCGGCTTTTTCTTCTATAGCTGGCCCATTTTCAGGTTCAAAAACCTCACCTGGATCATCCACCCAGCCGTCATCGATACTATTATCTAAAAGATCCAATGGCATGGTGTCTTCAAGGTCTTCTACAGATTTTTTTCTCTCTAATACTCTGTTCGAGATCAAGAGAATCAGACGTCGTATGCCCTTAAACCCCTGAGCAAAAACTTCAGTAACATCATTTATAGGATTCCATTCAATGGTGTAGATAAATAATGCAGCCAACAAAAGAACCATGAGTACTACATCGAAGATTCCCAAATATGTTTCTAGAAATGAACCGCCCAGCTCTCCCCACTGTCCCCACTCTCTAATGAATCCCTTATCTAGATCGAGAGTCCTAAAAAAAACAGGCCCAAGCATGAAAAGTCCAACCCAGAGATGAACCCATTTTCTCTTTCTTAATTTTTTCGGAATCCACCCTTTGACATGAAGACCTAGTGTAAAGAGAAGGGGACAAAGGAATATGGAACTTATGCCGAAAACAGACATCAAAACACTCTGGGTATACCTACCTAGTTCACCCATCAAGTTTCCGGTAGGAAATCGTGCTGAAGAAACCGGAATTAAAGATCCCAGCAAGAATAATGAAAGAGAAAATAAAGTCAGTGCCAACAGGAATTTTTTGTCCTTTTTATTTATAAAAGGCTTGGTCGGCTTAGACTTAGGTGGCTTGGACTTAGTCAGCTTAGACTTAGGTGGCTTGGACTTAGGTGAGACCATTCGAATCCTTCTGCATTAATCTCACGACTTTCTCCCTCATCTCTGGAACCACGGAATAAATATCGACCTGAGAACAAAGATCCAGATCTCCTTCAAATCCTCCTTCTCTAAGTTTCCTCCCTCTCTCTGTTCCCGCAAGGAACTCCTTATCAATCGTAAAATGCTCTTGTGCATTCTTGGCCAATCTCCCCGCATCGTTCAAAATGAGATCGATTTTGTATTCCTCGGACAAACGATTAATAAACAAACCTGCACAAATTGTATCTTCCAGAGATATACCCTCTTCTGATCCAGCACATACGATCGTCAGGGATTCGGACTCCAACACTTCTTCTACGACCGCTCCGAGATTCATAAGGCAACAGACTAACACACTTGTAGAGTCTTCCAGAAACTGAAAAACTCGTGTGCCGTTAGTAGTACTCAGCACCAAGCGTTTTCCCAGTATCCTTTCTGGTGTAAACTCGGTCGGCGAGTTGCCGATATCGAAACCTTCTGTCATCGTATAGCGCGAAGCACCACATAGCATCGAGTCCTCACGCCCAAGAGATGATGCTAGTTTTATAGCTTCTTCTGTGGAAACCGCGGGATAAATCTCTTGTGCTCCATTAGCCATAGCTTGCACAATAGAACTTCCTGTCCTCAGTACATCAATGACTACCGATGTCTGATCCGCAACCTCCAGTCTGGAATCTTCCGGAACAGTCAGGAGTAGATCTAAGCGCATCATTCTTTATCCCATCGTTTCATGAATTCGTCAACAAAACCAGTGTTGACCCCTCCAGCTATAAACTCAGCATCTCTAGTTATCTGCGAAAGGAAAGGAATAGAGGTATGGATTCCTTCGATTATGAAAGAGTCCAGAGCATATCTCCCTCTTATTATCGCTTCTTCACGATTGGTTCCGCTTACTATGAGTTTTGCCAAAAGAGAGTCATAGTATGGAGGCACTTCATATCCTGCATACAAATGTGTATCCAATCTTATTCCAGGTCCTCCTGGCGGTTGGAAAGTTTTAATACGCCCAGGACTAGGTCTAAAATTTTGTGCCGGATCTTCTGCATTTATACGAAATTCAATACAATGACCTTGAAGGGATAGATCTCCAGATGGAAACGATAGCTTCTCGCCCGAAGCGACTCGCACTTGCTCTTTAACCAAGTCCAATCCAGTGACCACTTCAGTGACTGGATGTTCTACCTGAATACGAGTGTTCATCTCGATAAAATAAAAATTGGCTTGTCCATCTAGTAGAAATTCTACCGTTCCAGCACCCACGTAATCTATTCCTTGACCGGCTGCTATCGCAGCTTCTCCCATCTCTCTGCGCATCTTGGAAGTCATACCTGGTGACGGAGATTCTTCAATTAGTTTCTGGTGTCTTCTCTGGGTGGAGCAATCTCTCTCACCCAAATGGACTACCTTTCCATGAGAGTCCCCAAAAATTTGGATTTCCACATGTCGAATCTCGGAAATATATTTTTCAATATATACATCCGAGTTTCCAAAAGTTGCTTCAGCCTCAGCCTTAGTGGTATGGAATAACCTGGACAATTCTCCTTCGTTCTCAACAACCCTCATACCTTTGCCACCACCGCCAGCAGACGCCTTAAGCATTACTGGGAATCCAATATCACAAGCGATTCTGGTAGCGCCTTCGAGATCAGCAACTAACCCTTCTGATCCTGGAACAGTTGGGACCCCTAGACGTTGCATCGTCTCACGAGCAGTAGCTTTATCACCCATCGCTTCAATCTGGTCAGCACTCGGACCGACAAAAACGATGTCCGAGCGCCGGCAAATTTCACTGAATTCAGCATTTTCAGCCAAAAAACCATAACCTGGATGAATAGCTTCAGCCCCAGTGATCTCTGCTGCCGCAATTATCCGTGCCACATCGAGATAGCTCTCACTGGGAGAGGCTGGACCGATACAAACTGCTTCATCAGCAAAACGGACATGTAGCGATTCTCTATCAGGTTCAGAATATACGGCTACAGTCTTGATACCGAGCTCCTGACAAGCTCGAATAATGCGTAGCGCTATTTCGCCACGATTTGCAACTAATAGTTTCTTAAACAAGCAGTCACCCTATTCAACGGGAACAATCACATCTACATCAATTTTACTGGATATTCACGAGTGCAAGTCCGATACTTATACGCGAACCTACGGGAGTTCAACTAGGTCGAATCAGAAACAAAACCTGACCGTACTGAACAGGTTCTCCATTTTGAACACAGATTTCTTCAATCGTACCAGAAACTTCAGATTCTAATTCGTTCATGAGTTTCATGGCTTCCAAGATACACAATATGTCACCTTGGTTCACCCGTGAACCAACCTGCACATAACTCTCAGTGTCTGGTGAAGGCGAAGAATACAACGTGCCTACCATAGGAGACTTGATCTCGACCAAACTAAAATCTTGTTGAATTTCGACTTCTGGCCTTGGAGGAACCGACTCAACAACAGGCTCTTCTCCAGATGGTGAAACATTATTGACATCACCAGGAAGACCAGAAGAGCCCACTATCCAGCGGGGCTCTGCCAAAGAAGCCTTAGCCAACTTGATCCTTGTGCCATCATGTTCTAATTCCACGGTGTCTAGCCCACTATCCTCAACTATATCGATGAGACTCCGCAGAAAATCTAGATCCATCATTATTCTGAGACCCTGGTCAGATACTTATCTTCCGTACGATCAATTTTCAAAATATCCCCTTTTTCAATGAAGAGCGGAACCTGGATCAAAGCACCCGTCTCAAGCTTCGCTGGCTTACTTCCACCCTGGGCAGTGTCACCTTTCAAACCTGGATCCGTCTCAGAAACCACTAACTCTACGAACTGAGGCAACTCAACACTAATCACTTCTCCATCATGGACTAGTCCTTCACATCCCATATTTTCTTTGAGGTATTTGAGTTGATCCTCCCCGAGTAAGTCCCCAGAAATAGGAATCATTTCATAGCTTTCTTGATCCATAAAGTAATATAGTTGGCCATCTGAGTAACTGTAAGAAACTGGCCTGCGCTCCAATCTAACTGTTACCACCTTCTCTCCTGCCCTAAACGTCTTATCAACAACCGCTCCGCTTAAAACATTTTTGAGCTTAGTCCTTACGAAGGCAGGGCCTTTCCCAGGTTTAACATGCTGAAAATAAGTGATTGTCCAGAGCTGACCATTAAAATCTAAAACCAAACCATTTCTAAAATCTGCAGTTGAAGCCATGATGATTACCCGTATATTTAGGAAGCCGCTCGACTAAAGTTATCGATTAGCTATGTGATTTACTAAACCCCTAAGCCCTAGCGAATAGCTCTCACTACCGAAACCAAGGACTACTCCCACTGCCACCGGTGCGAGGAAAGAATGCCTTCTGAAGCGTTCCCTAGCGGTAGTATTGGACAGATGTACTTCCACAAACGGCAATTCAACACCAACTAATCCGTCACGAAGAGACACACTTGTATGTGTTAAACCTCCAGGATTCACTAAAAATCCATCCACTCGAGTACTCGCTTCTTCTATGTAATCGAGAATTTCCCCTTCTGAGTTGGACTGGAAGCTTTCAATCTCAGTCCCAAGCGTCCCACCGATTTGCTGGAGAGCAGCATCTATGTCTACCAGGGTTGCCGTACCATATACTTCCGGTTCTCGTTTGCCCAAAAGGCGGAGATTTGGCCCGTGTATTACTGCAATCCTCATCCTATAACCTCTCTAATTGGTAATTTTAGCATATTAGTATTTAACAATTTATAATATTTTACAAACGTGGCAGCCCTCATTAAAGTTTTGCCACAACAAAGAAGATACCGATCCTTAAGAAAAGGTGTCAACGAGAAAGGTTGAGAGACCGATTCAGTAGAGTTAGGTTTCCATTCACCTAGAGGAACTATGAAGTACAATCGCTAACGCGCAAAACACTTTCGGAGCTGTCGGTCTATGATGCGTCAAATGCGGGACAATACTAAATGGATCATGCTGATCACTGCGACTGCCTTTGTGGGATTAATGGTATTCCAATGGGGCATGGACATCACTGGACAGGGTGGGATGCAGAATGGAGCAATCGGCAGTGTCAACGGAACATCTATACTCTACAATGATTTCAATCAAACATACCGACGCCTATTCGACCAAGTACAGGACTCACAGGAAGATCCCGTAACAAGTCAACAGATAAAAGACATCGAAGATGCGGCCTGGGACCAAGTGGTTGACCAAGTACTGGTAAGCCAAGAGCTGGACAGGCGAGGGATCTTAGTGACAGATGATGAAATCATCAATGCAGTTCGTTTCCGTCCACTTCCAGAATTCCAATCGAACCCAGCCTTTCAAACCGACGGAGTCTTTGATTTTCAAAAGTACCAAGCCTATCTATCCTCGCCTACAACTGACCAAGCGTTTCTCCTACAACTTGAATTCACTTACAGACAAATTCTGCCAGAAGAAAAATTGGTGCGCCAAGTATCCTCCGACGTTTATCTGACGGAAGCCGCACTTTGGGATGAATTCCGAGATCGTAACGAAGAAATTTCAGTCAGGTATATAGCCTTTAATCCAATTCAGCGGATCCCTGATTCTGAGGTGGAAGTTAGTAGTGCGGAAATAAGAGACTACTACAACAATAATCCAGAGGAGTTTGTCTTTCCTGCTCAAGCCACTGTGAGAACTGTTCTAATGGACAAGACTCCTACCCCGACCGATACTCTGGCAGCAGAGGAACTAGCCTCGGATCTCAGGCAACAACTCATCGATGGCAACTCTTTCGAAGACGTCCTTAATAGGCCGGATCTGCTAGGAGGTTCTGGAGAACTGGGATGGTTTACACGAGATCAAATGGTTCCAGAATTCTCTGAAGCGGCATTTTCTGCACAGAAAGGAGAGATCACCAACCCTGTACAGACTGCATTCGGCTTTCATGTCATCGAAATACAGGATCAATCTGGAGATAGCATCCAAGCCAGGCATATACTGGTACCCATCCGACGAACAGACGACTCAGAACTGCAAATGCTCATACTAGCTGATTCTTTAGAAGAAATGGGAGAAAATCAAGGTTTTGAGGAGGCGAGCAAAGCACTCAATCTTTCCACAGGAACATCAGTACTCAATCCCGAGTTCGCCTTCATAGCTGGTGCTGGAGAAGCTGGAGAAGCATCCGAATGGGCTTTTGAAGAAGCTTCTGAAGGCGATGTTAGCCCTCTGTTTGAGACCAGGGAAGCATTCTATATGCTAGAGCTACTTGAGATTCAAGAGGCTGGTACAGTGGGCTTGGAAGATGCTAGCCCTTCCATTGAGCAAACACTGTTCAATCTAAAAAAGATTGACGCTGGAAAAAATGAGGCAACTGAAGCCCTATCCAGACTCAATGGAGAAACGACCTTAGATGAAGTGGCGTCAAATTTAGACTTAGAAATACAGGATGCTGGACCGTACACCCGTATCGACTTCGCGCAAGGATTGGGGAGGTTAAATGCGGCGACAGGAGCTGGATTCGGACTAAATATAGGAGAATTCAGTGATGCAATCGAAGCTAATAATAACGTATTTTTATTGCAGTTGCTGGATCACATTCCAGCCGACAGCCTAGCATTCGAATCCGAATCCGAGACGCTCCGTAATCAACTAACCCAACTAGCTCAACAGACACGACTTCGAGAGTGGATGGAAAGCATGAGGGTTGTATCAAAGATCATTGATAGAAGAGACGAAGTCTTGAACGCTGATCCAGATAATACCCAACCACAAATGCCCTTGGTTTTCTAGTGAGTTTAAAGAGATAGCCCTCTAGTTTGCTTCTGGACCTTCTTCCACCTCCACTCGCTGAGAATCATCCTCTCTGGGATTTCCCTTGTCTGTTTGATGAGGACTGTCATCAGAAGTTGTTAGTGTCCTGAGCTCTTGATTCCTCTTAGAGGAAGCCAAGGACCCATTGTCAGAATCTCCGGCCGATTTTACCTCTTTTTCAATTTCCCGGATTGACCCTTTGAATTCCCGAATTCCTTTTCCTAATGATGATCCAATCTCTGGTAGTCGCTTAGCCCCAAAAAGCAGCAAGACGACTACGAAAATCATTATCATCTCCATCATTCCAAGTCCACCTAATCCCATAACAAACCTCCTTAAGAAATCCTAATTAAATTAGATCCAAGAGCGAACGATAAATGTGACAATAGTAATTCCCACAAGTGTCAAAACATTCAGGCTGAAAGTGAGAGGACCCATCGTAAAACCCACTGCAACTAAATCTATAGACAGTGGTCCCAATGAGGCCTCAACCGCTGTCGTGAGAAAAGACTTTGCAGCACTCTGTGGCAAGAATGCAGCACTCAAACGCGTGAGCAATCCCCCTAACATTAATCCTAAAATCAAAGTCCATATCAAGCGAACTCTACTCCTGCGATGATGGCTACCCAACATATACTCTCTTCTCCAAAGAACATTCAGATGTGTCTGAGTCCTTCCATAAGAATCCTGGTTTCACACGCATGGCTATTAACGATTCCTAGTTACTGCATAAGTAACTGCATTTTCCAAAGCTTTCACAGCGGGACTTGTAGGTAGTGTCCACAGAATTTCCTTCGCACGCTCAGCGTATAGACTTGCTTGATTCTCTGCATAAACCAATCCTCCGTTTGCGCGAACAATACCCACTATCTCTTCTATGTCTCTATCCGTAGGCTGGGCCAGAGTAAAAAACTTTTTTGTCTCTCTCAATTCAACCTTAGACATCCTGCTCAGTGATGCAACTAAAGGAAGGGTGACCTTGCGTTCCCTTAAGTCTTGGCCTGAAGGCTTGCCTGTAATTTCTTCTTTACCTCTATAATCCAAAAGATCGTCCGCTATCTGAAACGCCATGCCCAAATTATGACCAAAATCTGCCAAGGATTGGCTGT
>Ga0209035_10000678_pt1 | contig 13393 bp, 16 predicted proteins | sample MarorgKNORR_S2LV_6_FD_188220 | JGI IMG/M metagenome (GOLD analysis project Ga0209035, IMG submission 188220) | Marine microbial communities from the Southern Atlantic Ocean, analyzing organic carbon cycling - AAIW_A/KNORR_S2/LV (SPAdes) (version 2) | ecosystem: Environmental > Aquatic > Marine...
AATACGAAACCAAAATTTTTAGGTGCAGAAGAAAAAATTGCAACCTTAGAACATGTCTTGTTTTCTGAATTGATTGCATACATCGTTCAATTTGTACAACCTGTTCAGCAAAATGCCAACGGAATTGCGCAATTAGACTGCTTACTGTCTTTTGCAAAAACGGCCATCAAAAACAACTATGTACGTCCGTTACTTGATGAAACTACAGATATTGAAATTAAAAATGGGAGGCATCCAGTCATCGAAAAACAATTGCCGATTGGTGAAGAATATGTTGCCAATGATGTAGTATTGAATCGGAATCAACAACAGATTATAATGATTACCGGTCCTAATATGTCTGGTAAATCTGCCATCTTACGTCAAACTGCCCTGATTGTCTTATTGGCACAAATGGGAAGTTATGTGCCTGCACAAAATGCACGAATCGGGATTGTAGACAAGATCTTTACACGTGTTGGTGCCAGTGATAATATTTCAATGGGCGAATCTACATTTATGGTAGAAATGAACGAAACAGCATCTATTTTAAATAATATTTCTGAACGAAGCTTGGTCTTATTGGATGAAATTGGACGAGGAACTAGTACGTATGACGGAATTTCAATTGCTTGGGCAATTGCAGAATATTTGCATGAACATCCTTCTAAAGCAAAAACACTGTTCGCAACGCATTATCACGAATTGAATGACATGACAGAAACGTTTGATCGCGTTAAAAACTTCAACGTTTCTGTAAAAGAATTGACAGACAACATCATCTTTTTACGAAAATTGGTAGCTGGAGGGAGCAATCATAGTTTCGGAATTCATGTGGCAAAATTAGCAGGAATGCCAACATTGGTGATCCATAGAGCCAACAAAATTTTAGCACAATTAGAAAAGAATCACACCAATAAAAACGTAAAAGACACCTTGAAAGATGTACAACATGAAGAAATGCAATTGAGCTTTTTTCAGTTAGACGACCCGCTGTTAGAAGACATCAAAGAAGAAATTTTAGCCACCAACATTGACACTTTAACCCCTATTGAAGCATTGATGAAGTTGAATGAAATTAAACGAATGTTGATTAAAAAATAAGAATTCACTACACCATACCATTTCAAAATAACTCCCTATCTTTGCAACTCATATGAGTATAACTTTTTTATTTATTGGAGGTCCCGAAATTATTGTCATCGGATTGATTGTAATCATGTTGTTTGGTGCTGATAAAATTCCTGAAATTGCACGGGGTTTAGGAAAAGGAATGCGCCAATTAAAAGATGCTACTAACGATATCAAAAAAGAAATAAACAATACTGCAAAAAACCAAGGAATTGATACCGATGTTGCCAAAGACATTACCTCAGAAATCAATAAGGTAAAAGATGGGATTGATGATTTTACAGGTCCGATCAAACGAAACCTGTAGTTTGTTTATCTAAAAGTTGTCTTCTAAATAATAAAGAAATGAGAAAATTCTTCAATTTAATAATTATTACAGTAATTCTAGTGTCGTGTTCTACCTCAACACATGAATGTCCTGTACAGACCAATGGGTCTATTAATGGTGTAAATCAGACTGTAAAAATGGGGTCTCAGGCTAGTGTTGATGTTTTTCATGAATTGGATTCTGCTTGGAATTCAGGAGATTATGATCTAATAAAAACCTTTATTTCTGCTGATGCTAAAATGAGTTTCTGTGATGGATTTACAGTTGTTGGACCAGACGATTTTATTAATAAAATTCAAAAAGATGCTGAATTAAGGAATGAGCAGGAATTGAAATTTGAGAGGACTACTGATTATGTTTTTTCTTTAGCGGTAACCGAGTCAAAGGATAATAATTTTGGAGTTGGTGATTGGGTAAATGCTCAGATAACGAAAACTTATACTGATACAGACTCAGAACAAAGAATTGAAGTTTATCGCGAACTTTTTTATATTATAGATGGACAAATAGTAGATTGGAGTCAATTTAAAAGAATTGTACTCAAATAAATTATCTTTCCTTTTAGAGGAAGAAATATAAATGTTGAAATTGATGATTTTACAGGCCCTATCAAACGAAAGCTGTAACTTTTAAGGACTCATAAAAGGTTCCTGCCTTCGCAGGAATGACAAAATCACTTCACTCTACTAATTGTCAAACCGTCTCTAATAGGCAATAATACCGTTTCTACTCTTTTATCAGAATTCAACAAGTTATTATAGGCTAATAGCACTTTTGTGTCTGTGTCTTTTGGGTTTAGTTTTTCAACCACTTTACCACTCCAAAGCACATTGTCCGACAAAATAACACCGCCTTTGTTCATCTTGTCAATAATCAAATGAAAGTAATTGATATAATTCGATTTGTCGGCATCAATAAAAACCAAATCGAATTTCTCATGGATTGTCGGAATAATTTCCAAGGCATTTCCAACATAACTCTTGATTTGATTTTTTGCAGGTGATTTTTGAAAATATTTTTGTTGTAAACTTAATAACTCTTCGTTTTTATCAATCGTATGAAGTGTTCCTTCGGATGTCAATCCTTCTGCCAGACACAGCGCAGAATAGCCTGTATATGTTCCTATTTCCAACATAGTTGTTGGTTGAATTAACTTAGAAATCATAGATAAAACACGTCCTTGAAAAGCGCCACTCAACATTCTTGGATTCAACACTTTTTGCCAAGTTTCTCTTGTAAGCTCCTGTAATAAAAGTGGCTCTTCTTGTGAATGACTCACCACATAATCGTCTATTTTTTCAGGTAAAAAGTGCATACATTAAGTTTTGTCAAAGATAAAAAAAACGAAATTTATACGCTATAAATTCCGTTTTTTTACCGAGTTCTTTTTTTATAATTAGCCAACTTCTTGTAGTTTTCTTTTAAGAGCTTCTTTGTCTTTGGTTGACATACATTGCATTTCTTCTTTGCAACTGTCCGCTTTTATTTTAAACACTGCGGTCATTCTTTTATTCTGCTTTCCATATTTGGCGCAAATTTTACACAGCAAAAAATGGAAATTTAATCTGATTTTTTCTAAAAAAGAAGCTTCTCCATATTGGCTCTTATCGCAAATGGTTGTAGCCTCATCACAAGTGATCATAAATTTTTTAAACATCATATTTTATGCATTAAACCAATTTTCTTCCATGCATTTTCTTAATTGAGTTCTTGCCCTGTGGATGATTACCCAAAGGTTTGACGCAGTAATATTTAACTCCTTACAAATTTCTTCAGTTTCAAATTCTTGAATAGTTTTCATTCTAAAAACCATGGCATGTTTTTCTGGCAAATGACCAATACATTCCTCTATTGTTTGTTTTAGCTCTTCATTCTCTATCAATTTATCAGTGTCATTGTCCCATGTTTGAGGAACCCTTTCTTCAATCCAGCTTCCCTCATTCTCTCCATCTTCATAAAAGTTCATTCTAACTTCTGCCTTTCCTTTGGCAGAATTAATTTTACGATAATAGTCAATTACTTTGCGTTTTAAAATCGCAATTAACCATGTTCTTTCCGTTGCTTTTCCTTCAAAATTTTTGGCAGATTTTAGCCCTGCAAAGAAAGTTTCTTGCACCAAATCTTTTGCAAGATCACTCTTGTTTACTCGAACAACCGCATAATTAAACAGGTAGTCTGCATAATTATCAATCCATTTGTTTGGATCTAGTGTGTGTCTTTTAGAAGTTTGACTCATATATCAAAGGTACTATTTTTTGCCTTTTAAGGCTGTACAGTTTTGTCTTCTTCGCATATCTACCAAGTAAATGATTTCCCAGGTTCCGTTGTTATTAAAAAGCTGAAAAGAATTGGCGCCACAATGACTAAACATACCGTTTACATAAAACTCATACGGTGTCCAAACGGAAGCTAAATTACCATCGACCTTTATCGTATAAGAATCTAATTTTTCTAAATATACATCGGAGGGCTTTTTACTTGCAACTGCTTTTAACAATTGTGCTTTCGTTTCTGTTTTTAAGACTTTTTCACCTTTTCTGTCTGTATAGGTGGTTTGAAGTTTTATATCGTGGTGAATTGCCTTTTTAATGAGTGTAGAGTCTCCATTGTGCAATCCTTCAAAAAAGGTAATAATTGTTTTTTGAATTTCTTTTTCTGCAGATATCTCTTGTGCTTTTACATGTATTGATAAAAATAGCAATACAATAGCAGTTATAATTCTTAACATACTCTGTTCATTTTAGACTCTAAAACTAGAGGAAAATCAACGTTGAGAAAAGAATTTTTCACAAATTAACGAAACATTAACGAGTTCCATATTCCTAAAAAAAGCCTTAAAAAGAAGAGTTCTTACAATACACCTCTAATCCATGAGGTTTTTTCACTATTTTTACATCAGTTTTAAAAACGAATAAAATGTCAGTAGCAAAAAAAGAATACAAAAGAGTTACCACAAAGTCTTTAGTAGAAATGAAAGCCAATGGCGAAAAAATTTCAATGTTAACAGCATACGATTATACAATGGCGAAAATTGTTGACGGAGCAGGCATTGATGTGATTTTAGTAGGCGATTCTGCGTCCAATGTAATGGCGGGTCACGAAACAACATTGCCCATTACATTGAATGAAATGATTTACCATGCAAGCTCTGTAGTTAGAGCATGTGAGCGAAGTTTGGTGGTGGTTGATTTGCCTTTTGGAACCTATCAAGGAGATTCAAAAAACGCTTTAAAATCTGCTATTAAAATCATGAAAGAGTCTGGTGGACATTCCGTAAAATTAGAGGGAGGAAGCGAAATTTCAGATTCCGTTTCTAGAATTTTAACTGCTGGAATTCCTGTGATGGGCCATTTAGGTTTAACACCACAATCTATCTATAAATTTGGAACCTATACTGTAAGAGCCAAAGAAGAAGAAGAGGCTGACAAACTGTTAAGCGACGCAAAACTTTTAGAGAAACTAGGCTGTTTTGCACTGGTTTTAGAGAAAGTTCCTGCAAAATTGGCACAAAAAGTAGCTAAAAGTTTAACCATTCCAGTTATTGGAATTGGTGCTGGTGGTGGTGTTGACGGACAAGTTTTGGTAACACACGATATGCTTGGAATGACACATGAATTTAATCCGCGATTTTTACGTAGATATTTAGATCTATATACAGAAATGACGGATGCGTTTCAACGGTATAGTACCGATGTAAAAAGCAAAGACTTTCCGAATGAAAATGAGCAATATTAATGAAGCAATTCACTAATTTGAAAATGTAATAATGAGAGTTTTGCACCTCAATCCCAATCATTCTCTTTTACTAAATCAGCTCAATGATTTGGGATTTGTAAATGATGAAGATTATTCCTCTTCAAAAGAAGAAATTCTTAAAAAAATTCATGTGTACGATGGAATTATCATCAGAAGTCGATTTTCAATAGACAACCATTTTTTAGACAAAGCAACTTCTCTGAAATTTATTGGCCGTGTGGGTGCTGGTTTGGAAAATATTGATTGTGAGTATGCAAAGAAAAAAGGCATTCACTTACTCTCTGCTCCTGAAGGAAATAGAAATGCTGTTGGAGAACATACATTGGGTATGCTGTTATCGCTTTTTAACAAACTCAATAAAGCTGATAAGGAAGTTCGCAATGGAAAATGGTTGCGAGAAAACAATCGTGGTATTGAGTTGGACGGAAAAACAGTTGGAATTATCGGTTACGGAAACATGGGGAAATCCTTTGCAAAAAAGCTTCGTGGATTTGAAGTAACTATTTTGTGTTATGATATTAAACCTGATCTCGGCGATGAAAATTGCACACAGGTTTCGCTCTCTGAGCTCCAAGAAAAAACAGACGTTTTAAGTTTGCACATTCCTGAAACTCCACAGACAACACAACTGATTAACACTACTTTTATCAATCAATTTAAGAATTCGTTTTGGCTTTTAAATACCGCAAGAGGTAAAAGTGTTGTTACAGAAGATTTGGCTACAGCTTTAAAATCTGGCAAAATTTTAGGTGCCGGTTTGGACGTACTAGAATATGAAAAATCTTCTTTTGAAAACCTTTTTTCAACGGATACAATGCCAGAAGCTTTTCAATATTTGATTGAAGCTGAAAACGTGCTTTTATCTCCGCATGTTGCAGGCTGGACTGTTGAAAGCAAGCGAAAATTAGCACAAACAATTGTCGATAAAATAAAACCATTAATTCTATAATCATGAAAAAAAGAGTTACAGGAATTGGAGGACTTTTCTTTAAAACTGAAAACCCTAAAGAAACAAAAAACTGGTATCAAAAACATTTAGGATTTGATACCGATGATTGGGGTTGTACGTTTTGGTGGAAAGACAAAGAGGGAAAAGAAGCCTCTACACAATGGAGTCCCTTCGAAAAAGACAGCAACTATTTTGAGCCTTCTAAAAAGGATTTTATGTTTAATTATCGGGTAGAAAATTTAGTAGAGCTGCTGGAAGAATTAAAAAAAGAAGGCGTTACAGTACTAGATAAAATTGAAGAATTTGAGTATGGAAAATTTGGGTGGATCCTAGATTTGGATGGAAATAAAATTGAACTTTGGGAACCAAAAGATGCTGCTTTTTTGTAAATTTAAATCCTCTTCATTAAAACAATCCAACAATATGAACATCGTAGATGAAAATGGCAATAGCATTCCAAACCAACAAAGCAAAAGAGTTCTTGCTGGAATATTAGCAATAGCGTTTGCCCCGTTGGGCATCCATAAATTTATTCTTGGATACACCAGAGAAGGAATAATGATGCTCATTGGAACCTTTATCTTAGGGATTGTTACCTGTGGGTTTTCAGCTTGGGCAATTGGAATCATAAGCCTTGTTGAAGGCATCATATATCTTACAAAATCTGATGAAGAATTTATTCAAACGTATCAAGTCAATAAAAAAGGCTGGTTTTAACTAAATAACAACACATCCCGAATATCAATCGAGAGGTGTTGTTATGTGGTCCATTTCTTGCTTTTCTGCCATTTCAGAGGCCTTTCGTTCTAATTCTATCTGAAACTCTTCCATAACAGGTCTTACGGTACTTTCAGGAATATCTGCAACCCTAATATACATCAATCCATCTACGGCGTCATTAAACTTTGGGTCTACATTAAAAGCAACCAAACGTGCATTTTGTTTTACATATTTTTTAATCAATACAGGAATCCGCAATATGCCTGGTTCAATTTCATCAATGATCTTATCTAGCTTTTGCATATCAGACTTTGTCGCATCAAAAACAAAATCTTTATCTGCATCCTTTAGCTGTACCTTGAACTCTTTTTTCGGAAAAATATACTGTGCAATATACGGGTCGTAATAATGTGATCTCATAAATTCAATCATCAACGACTTCGAAAATTCTGAAAATTTATTACTAATACTTACGCCGCCCATTAAGTATTTATATGCTGGATATCGAAGCGTTACATGTACAATTCCTTTCCAAAGTAAAAATAAGGGCATAGGTTTTTGCTGATATTCTTTAATGATAAAAGCTCTTCCCATTTCAATGGTGTTTTCCATCATAGAATACAACTCTGGCTCAAACCGAAACAAGGTGTGTATATAAAACCCTGCTATTCCATACTTCTTATAAATCTCTTTTCCAAGCCCCATCCTATAAGCTCCTGCCAACACATTTGCCTCTCTATCCCATAAAATCAAATGGTAATAGTATGTATCAAACTTGTCTAAATCAATGGATTTGTTCGTTCCCTCACCAATATCTCTAAATGTAATTTCTCTTAAACGACCTATTTCTTGGAGTACATTCGGAATGTCTTTCGCGTTTGCAAAAAAGACTTCGTAATTTTTACTTTCTAACAAACGATCTCCTTTATCTCGTAAATAAGCCATCTCTTTTATAAATAGATTTACATTTTTTTGGGCAATGATTTTTTTTGGAGATTTTGGTATTTTAAGCTTTTTTGTCGATAACATATTCGGCACCTTTTTTTCAAAAGGATTCGCCAACATGTAGGTTTTTTTTCTAAGAAATTTATAAAAAGAAGGAATATCTTTATACGTATCTTGGTCTTTTACAGAAATAGGTTTCCCAATTCTTACCTTAATAATTCTGTTTTTTTGTGACAATAATTCTGATGGTAATTTAGCCGTTCTAAGCGTGTCGCTTATCTTAGAAAGCACATAAAACAGGTTGCTATTCTTTGCATGAAAATAGATTGGAATTACAGGAACATGTGCCTTTTTAATCAATCGCACAGCGCCTTCTTCCCAAGGTTTATCAACCATTAATTTTCCGTCTTTGTACGTAGAAACTTCTCCTGCCGGAAAAATACCCAATGGTTTTTTTTCGTTTAAATGCAGCAATGCTTGCTTAATCCCAGCAATACTAGACTTGGCGTCCTTCCTGTTTTCAAAAGGATTTACAGGCATTACATAAGGTTTTAAAGGCGCGATTCGATGCAGTAAAAAGTTTCCAATAATTTTAAAATCCTTTCGCTGCTCAAGCAACAACTTCAACAATAAAACACCATCAATACCTCCTAAAGGATGGTTTGATATGGTAATAAAAGAACCTGTTTTTGGAATTCTTTTTAGATCTTCTTCAGGGATTTCAAATTCAATTTTAAACTCGCCCAAAAGCCCATTTAAAAAATCTAAATCTGATTTGTGTTTATGGTTGTTATAGACTTTATTTACTTTAGAAATACGTAAAACTTTCAGAAGCAACCAGCCCATAAAAGTGCCTATAAAACCATATTTGGAGATTCCTAAAGTATTCGCAATTTCTTTGGATGTTACTAGACTCATTTACTAAAATTTAATGGAAGGGGGCAAATATATCATAAAAAATAACGATTATTTCATTACCAACTGCACAGTTTCTCTACTAATTTGTTTCAACAAAACAGTGCCCTTTTTCTCTATTTCTTTCATTGATTCAGTATCAAAATGACGAATCGTATGCAGGGTAACATTGCGATTGTATTTTATTCTATAATTAGGATGTAGTTCTTTATAAAACTCCTCAAACAAATTAAAATTGTCTTCCAAGCAAACCGAAAAACTAAGGGCTGAATTTTGAATTAAATTTACTTTAAGCTTGTATTGATGAAATAATTTAAAAATCTGACTGATATTTTCTTCAACCATAAAAGAAAAATCTGAAGCAGAAATAGACACTAAAATTTGATGTTTCTTTACGATAAAACAAGATGTCTTTGGTTCTAAATCTACACCTTTACTTACTTTTGTTCCTGAATTTTCTAAATTCTCAAACGAACGAACGTACAAGGGAATTCTCTTGTTTTCCAACGGCTTTAATGTTTTTGGATGTATGACAGAAGCGCCATAAAAAGCCATTTCTATTGCTTCTTGATAAGAAATTTTCGTTAACAATGTTGTTTTTTCAAACACTCTCGGATCCGCGTTTAAAACGCCTTCAACATCTTTCCAAATCGTAACACTTTTGGCGTTCAAACAATAGGCTAAAATCCCTGCAGTAAAATCAGAACCTTCTCGTCCTAATGTGGTTGTATTCCCTAGATTATCTACACTCAAAAACCCTTGCGTTATGTTCAATACAGCGTTGTCAATTTTTAAAAGACAGTTTGCTTGAGTCGCTTCCCAATCTACTTTTGCATTTCTATAATTGGCATCTGTTTGAATGATCGTTCTAATATCTAACCAGTTATTTTCAATGTCAGATTCCTTTAAGTATGCTGCGGTTATTTTGGTCGATAACAGCTCTCCATAACAAACAATTTGATCGTACAAAAAATCATAGTTTTGAGACGTATTTTGTGTAATAAATCCATTCAATTCAGTCATCAACAAGCTTATCTCATTAAAAACTGAATGATCATCTTCAAACAATTCACTAGCAATTTCTACATGAAAATTAGCGATCGTATCAAGTTTTTCTTTGACTGTCTTTGTGGAATTACAATATGCCTCTAAAAGATTCTCAAAGGCATTGGTCATTTTTCCCATGGCAGAAATAACAACCAGTATTTTTTCGGTTCCTTCATACCGAAGTGCTTTCACTAAATTTCTTACTCCTTCGGCATTTTTTATGGAAGCTCCTCCAAATTTAAAAATTCTCATCCTTTCGTATTCTCAATAAATGTTGTCAAATTTTCTCTCGTCATATGCACTACTGCCCAATCTCCTTGAATAATTGCTCCTGTATTTTCATAAAACGTTATGGCATCTGTGTTCCAATCCAACACATCCCAGGCAACACGCTTAGCACCAGAATCATAGGCGAACTTTAAGACAGATCTGTACAAAGCCATGCCTGCTCCAAGCCCTCTTTTACTTCTTGTTACAATCAAATCTTCTAAGTGAAAAACACGCCCTTTCCAAGTAGAATAACGTTCATAAAATAACGCAACACCAATAATTATTTCCCCTTCTACAGCAACAAATGTTTTAAATTTTGGAACTTCAGAAAATCCGTCTCGTACCAAATCATCAACAGTCATTTCAACTTCATTTGGCAACTTCTCAAAAAGAGCCAACTCTTTGATCAACTTTAAGACACATTGCATGTCTTCTTTCTGTCCTTTTCTAACGATAAAACTCATAAATAATCTTTAATTAATGCAAATTTAAACGATATTTGTACACCAACTACAATTATTTGCTATGAACACTAACCACATGACCTTAGGAGAGTTTATTATCGACAACCAACGGTCTTTTAAATACTCTTCCGGAGAACTTTCTCGCTTAATTAATTCCATTCGTTTAGCGGCAAAAGTGGTAAATCATGAAATCAGAAAAGCAGGGTTAATAGATATTACAGGTGCTTCTGGCGATGTAAATATCCAAGGAGAAACCCAACAAAAACTAGATGTTTTGGCAAATGATTTATTCAAAAAAACGATTATAAATCGTGAAATTGTTTGTGGAATTGCAAGTGAAGAAGAAGATGATTTTGTAATTGTAGAAGGGAAAAACAAATCCAACGACAACAAATATGTATTGTTAATGGATCCTTTGGACGGCTCTTCAAACATTGATGTAAATGTCTCTGTAGGAACTATTTTTTCTATTTATAGAAGAATAACTCCTGATGGAACTCCCGTTACGAAAGAAGATTTTTTACAAAAAGGAAATGAGCAAGTTGCCGCCGGCTATGTGGTATACGGAACCTCAACAATGCTTGTGTTTACTACCGGAAAAGGCGTTCAAGGCTTCACCTTAAACCCTGCAATTGGAACCTTTTATTTATCACATCCAGACATTCAATATCCTAAAGATGGCAAAATTTATTCGATCAACGAAGGGAATTATGTACACTTCCCAAAAGGTGTAAAAGAATATTTAAAATATTGCCAAGAAGAAAAAGAAAATCGCCCTTATACATCTCGATACATTGGTTCATTAGTGTCTGATTTTCATAGAAATATGATCAAAGGTGGCATCTATATATATCCAACAAGTACCATCGGGCCGAAGGGGAAATTACGCTTGCTATACGAATGCAATCCAATGGCTTTTATTGCTGAACAAGCAGGGGGAAAAGCTACAGATGGTTATGTCAGAATCATGGATTTGGAGCCGACAGAATTGCATCAAAGAGTTCCTTTTTTCTGCGGAAGCACAAAAATGCTAGACAAAGCAGAAGAGTTTATGGCTAAATATCCTGAAGATGCTAATTATTAGTGATCATAGCTTTTTTTGATACCATCATCAAAAATCAAAAATAATAAGTACCGCTACTATTAATTTTTTCAGTTAAATTTGTGGTAGAAAAGCTTCAGTAAGAAGCTGATAACGAATTAAAATTAATCATTTAAACATACTATTATGGCTTTTACACTACCAGAATTAGGATACGCATATGATGCGTTAGAACCACATATTGATGCAAAAACTATGGAAATTCACCATAGCAAACATCACCAAGGATACACAAACAACTTAAACAATGCCATTACAGGAACTGATTTAGAAGGAAAATCTATCGAAGATATTCTTACTAATTTAGACATGAACAATGGCGCTGTAAGAAATAATGGAGGAGGATTTTTTAACCATTCATTATTTTGGTCAGTAATGAATCCTGAAGGAAAAGGAGAATTAGCTGGAAAATTAAAAGACGCTATTGAATCTGAATTTGGTTCTTTTGATGCTTTTAAAGATGCTTTTTCTAAAGCAGCGGCAACTCGATTTGGTTCTGGGTGGGCTTGGCTATGTGTGCATAAAGGAGGAGCTGTTTCTGTATGCTCAACGCCAAACCAAGACAATCCATTAATGGCTGGTGTTTCTTGTGGTGGAGCTCCAATTTTAGGAGTAGATGTTTGGGAACATGCATATTACTTAAACTATCAAAACAGAAGACCCGATTATATCAATGCCTTTTTTAATGTGATTAATTGGAATGAAGTTTCAAAACGATACGCTGCAGCAAAATAAGTTGCACACTACAAAACAGTAAAAAACACCCCTTTGGGGTGTTTTTTCGTTTATCTTTGTTTTTACAAGACCTTGTATACCATGAAAAAAATACTTCTTTCAATAATCCTTTGCAGCTGTTTTTTCTTTATCGCTGCTAAAAAATATCCTCAACCTATGAAAAAAATTACAGTAGGAGATGTTGTTCCTAGCTTTACCTTGCAAGACCAAAATGGTGTAAACACCACTATAAACGCAACCATGGGAGTGCCTTTGGTTATTTATTTTTATCCGAAAGACGATACGCCTGGTTGCATAAAAGAAGCCTGTAAGTTTCGAGACGACTTTGAGAAATTCAATGATTTAAACGTAACCGTTATCGGTATTAGCGCAGACAATGTAGCCTCTCACAAAAAATTTGAAGAAAAATACAACCTGCCATTTACCCTTTTGGCAGATGTAGATAACGTGGTGCGTTCCTTATTTGGCGTGCCTAAAAGTATGGTCTTTCTACCGGGCAGAGTTACCTATGTGGTAGATAAAAAAGGTGTCGTTCGTTATGTGTTTAACAGCCTATTTGGCGCAGAAAAACACATTGACAACGCCTTAAAAGAATTGCAAAAAATCTTGTAGTTATTGCTTCCTTATAAACAAAAAAACAATAGCACTTGCTTTTGTTTTTTTGTTTATAAAGCGTCGTGTTTTTTTAATAGGCTCTTTTATCGCTCCCTTCATAGAAATTAATAAAAGCTTCATTTACCACACGATTACCTCCATCAGTAGGGTAATTTCCTGTAAAATACCAATCTCCTAAATGCTCTGGGCATGCAATATGTAAATTGTCTACCGATTGATAAATTACCTCTACTTCTGATTTGATATCAGATGTTTTTAACATTTCTGCTGTTTTCGCAGAGATTTCTTCATCTGTAAAAGGCGAGTAAATTTCTTTTACAAAATTTACAATTTCACAATCTAATTTTCCTCTTTGTGCAACCGATTTTTCATAAACCGCATCCACAATATGATATTGATTGGTTTCTTTTAACAATGCTAGAGTAGCTCTAAAGGCA
>Ga0209035_10000679_pt1 | contig 13392 bp, 13 predicted proteins | sample MarorgKNORR_S2LV_6_FD_188220 | JGI IMG/M metagenome (GOLD analysis project Ga0209035, IMG submission 188220) | Marine microbial communities from the Southern Atlantic Ocean, analyzing organic carbon cycling - AAIW_A/KNORR_S2/LV (SPAdes) (version 2) | ecosystem: Environmental > Aquatic > Marine...
AAATATTTGGGAAAAGGCCTTTTGAAAAAGAAGAAATTGAAGTAAAAAAAGAGGCCAAAGAAGATGATTCTAAGGCAGAGGAAAAAACAGAAGAATAGCTTTATTTTTTATCAAAATGAATTTTTTTAAAAAAATATTTAAATTTTCATCAGAAACATCCAAAGATGAAAAGGTCAAAGAACAGCAGGTCATCTTATCTTTGGATGATGCTTTTGTACATCATTTTATAAAAAAAGGTGGTAAATTCCTATACTGCACGAAAAAAAAGGAAGTCATTAACCATCTTCAAAAAATCGTTGAAGAAAACAACTGGGAAGAACTGGTTTGTGTTGACAAGGAACTAAGTACATATATTAAAAATATAGAGGTGATTGTAAAATCAGACCTAAACCATTCTGCGCCATTTTTAACTTCATGCGAACATTTAATTTCTGACAATGGTGACATTCTTTTTTCATCAAATCAATTAAAAAGCAATAAAATCTCATCCCTTTCTGACCACTTTATTGTATACGCAACCACAAGTCAACTTGTTAAAAACACAGGACAAGGATTGACTGGAATTAAAACAAATTTCAAAAAAAATATTCCAACAAATATCAGTTCGGTCAAAAATTACACAATCAATAACAGCGAGGAAAATTTTTTAAATTACGGCAGTAGTAATTCAAAAAACTTATATTTGCTACTGTTTGAAAATTTATAGTATGAGTAACTTGGCAAGAAGATCTATTTCTGGATTTGTTTATGTGTCCCTTTTTATCTTTGCAATTCTTTTTAACGAAAAAAGCTACCTTATTTTAATAGGTATTTTTGGAACTATTTGTCTTTGGGAGCTTTCTAAATTGATTCAATTAAAAAACATCATCCCATATCTTTTATTACCAATTTCTATTTATGCTACCTTCTATTACATTTCTGAAAATGCAATTTTGGCAATTTTAGGCATAACATTACTATGCTCTATCCGACTAATTTTTCATTTATACGATACAAAAAACAGCTATCCATCGAGTTTATTTAGCAAACTAGACCTAACAATACGCTATATCATTTTTCCTTTTAGTTTCTTGGCATTAATTCCTTTTGCTTTTGGAAGCTACCAAAGTGACATTATAATCTGCATTCTTATTTTTATATGGGTAAACGACAGCTTTGCTTTTATTGTTGGAACAACACTTGGAAAAAACAAGTTATTTGAAAGAGTGTCTCCTAAAAAAACAATAGAAGGCTTTTTTGGAGGTTGGTTTTTTTCTCTAGTCGCAGCTTTTATCATTTCAAAATATCATACTGAATCGAACATCAATTTACTAGATTGGATACTACTTGCATCAATAGTGGCTTTTTTCGGAACTATTGGAGATTTAATTGAATCCAAATTTAAGCGACAAGCAAACGCAAAAGATAGCGGAACTCTTATCCCTGGACATGGTGGGTTTTTAGACCGACTAGATAGTTTGTATTTTGTTGCTCCCTTTGTATATTTGTACCTAAACTATTTCATCTAAAAACAACATCCCTTATGTTTCATAAAGAAGGATTTAAAATCATTACAATTACCTCATTAATTATTGTGGCAGGAATTTTATCTGCAGATAAAATTATTGATATTTTATGGCTACAGAAAGCCATTCAAGTTACATTCATCTTCTTTTTTATAATTGTCTTACAGTTTTTTAGAAACCCAAAAAGAAACACACAACAAAACGACAAGCATATCATAGCTCCTGTAGACGGAAAAGTGGTGGTTATTGAAGAAGTTTTTGAACCTGAATTTTTCAAAGAAAAAAGACTGCAAGTTTCTATCTTTATGTCGCCATTAAATGTACATGTTACCAGATACGCTCTAAGTGGCTTGGTAAAATACAGCAAATACCACCCAGGAAAATATTTAGTTGCGTGGCACCCAAAAGCATCAACAGACAATGAACGAACTACTATTGTGATTGAAAATGATGCGTTTGGACAAATCTTATACCGTCAAATTGCAGGTGCATTGGCAAGACGAATTGTGAATTATGCTACGGAAGGAACTCAAGTTGAACAAGGAACTGATGCTGGGTTCATTAAATTTGGCTCGAGAGTAGATTTATATCTACCTTTAAACACCAAAGTAGCTGTTAAAATTGGCGACACCGTAAAAGGCGGTGAACAAATTGTTGCCAGTAAATAATATATGGATACTAATTTAAACATACAACTTCAGGATGCTTATAAAAAAGCAAACAGTCTTGAAGAACGGTTAGCGCCTGATACGATGTTAAAATTATACGCCTATTATAAGCAAGCAACTCAAGGTGACACCTCTTTGTCTTCTGATTCAGAAAACGACTTGAGAAATGGGTTTAAATTTAATGCTTGGGTACAATTAAAAGGCATGTCTGTAGAAGATGCAAAAATTGCCTACATCAATTTAGTAAAGAATCTTTAACTTAAAAGAATACATTATGAAGAAATCACTTTTACTTTTACTAGTACTTTGTTTTTCATTACAATTGACATCTTGCAAACCTGATGCTGAAAAAGCAACTAAAAAGGTTGAAAAAACAGCTGCATTTTCTTTAAAAAATGCAAAAAATAGCATTAATTGGATTGCTTATAAAACCACCGATAAAATTGCGGTAAAAGGGAAATTTAAAAAAATAACTATCTCCAAAAATGGAGAAGGAAATTCTGTTAAAGAAGCACTTAACAATGCTGAATTTTCTATACCTGTAAGTAGTATTTTTACTTCAGATACTAGTAGAGATTTTAAAATTAGAAAATTCTTTTTTGGCGCAATGGACCATACAAAATTACTATCAGGCACCTTGGCTATAGAAAATGATTCTACAGGTTATGCCACTATAACAATGAACGCTATCACAGAAAAACTACCTTTTAGCTATACAATTTCAGGAAAAGAATTTAGTTTAAACACGGTGATGAATCTAAACAACTGGAATGCTAAAAACGCTGTAGATTCTTTGAACATTGCTTGTAAAGAACTGCATAAAGCTGCAGACGGAATTAGCAAAACATGGAATGAAGTAGCGATTCAAATTACTTCTGTTTTTGAATAAAACGGCACGTTTTTTATTACGATAAAATCTTATTGATAAGATCTTGTTTTGCCGTTACATCATCGCCAAACAACCAACGCAAGGTATTGTCTTCCCAAATTTCATCATACTGCACTTTATTCACAACACCTCGTTCTATAGCCAGGTCTAACAATTTTCCTGGATAGGATGACTGCGCATCGCTTTCCATTTCTCCTAAAGGATACGGATCATCTAAGCCCATAAGTATTTGATCAGAACCTTGACGCTCAATCATTAATTTTAGCGAATCTGTATCGTGCACCAAGGTGTCAAAATAGATATTCGGGTGTCCAACAGCTTTCCTTGGATGTGTTTTTCCTTCAAACAAATCAGGTCTTCCGTCAAAACCTTGAATTCTTCTTCCTAGATTCATCTGTGCCAACTGACCACCATGTGCAAAGCAAGTTCTGATGTTTTTATAACGTTCTTGCATGCCATTTAAAGTATAAAAATGATACGCATCAGCACATTGCGCCAACATCCAAATTAGGTGAAAACGCCAATTTTTATTTTCTAATTTAATCATCTTATCTCCATCATAAGGATGGATTTCAATCGCTAGATTGTACTTGTCTGCCAATTCAAAAATTGGATCGTTTTCTTTCGAAAAGATAGAATGCCATTGCCCTATCGAATCCATAAAATGGGTTGGCAAACACAATACCTTTAGCCCTAGTTCTTCTACACAACGTTCCATTTCCCATAAAGCTCCTTGAATAAACCCAGGTTGCACCACAAATCCACAGGTAAATTTAGATGGATGATCTTGTTGCACTTTGGCATTAAAATCATTTTGAAAACGCAATGCTAATTTCATTTCTTCCAATCGCAAACCGTTTCCATACAACTGAGACAAGGTTAAAACCACTGCGTGATCTAACTTGTTTTTTTCCATCCACTCTAACTTCTCGTCCAAGAAAAAGCTCGAATCAGTTACGGGACGCTTCCATCCTTTTTGCAGCATGTGTTTTTTATCTTCGTCTACCCAAAAAATTTCCTTATCCTTCATAAAGTTAGGAATTTGCTCTGGATAAGGCAGCAAATGTGAGTGTCCGTTAATACGTAGTTTACGCTTCATTATTTGTTAATTTTTATTGGCGCCTCCATAACAGCAGCGCAATTTGAACATGTACATTTTTTTTGATCCGAATAATAAGCATCAAAAATTGCAGGCATATCTGTTTCTATATTTTCTAGTGCAAAAGGCTCTCTGTACAATTGAGTTCCACAATTTTCACAATACCATTCCAAAGCATCTAGAACACCTTCTGGTCGTGGATATTCAATTACCAAGCCAACTGTATTTGCTTTTCGCTGTGGTGAATGTGGAACTTTCGCTGGCAATAGATAAATATCTCCTTCATTAATTGCTATATCTTGTGATTTCCCATCAACCATAATTTTCAACACCATATCGCCTTCTACTTGATAGAAAAATTCTGGAGTTTCATTATAATGATAATCCTTTCTGCTATTCGGGCCGCCAACAACCATCACAATATAGTCTCCATTTTCCCAAACAACCTTATTCCCCACAGGCGGCTTTAATAAATGTCGATTTTCATCAATCCACTTCTTAAAATTTAAAGGTGATACTAATTTGCTCATATCTTTTGGATTTATAGAAACAAAAATTGAACGTCAAGATTTACATCTTGTTTCTTTCTTTTTGTATCTTGATTTTTATAATGACTTTGTTCTTCCTCCATCCACAGGAACATTAATTCCGTTGATAAAGCTCGCCTTTTCACTAGCTAAAAACACCACTGCATTGGCAATTTCTTCTGGTTTAGCAAATCGTTTTGCTGGTGATGCATTTTGCATCATTTCTGCAACCTCGTCCATCGTTTTTCCAGTTTTATTCGCTTTATTTTTAATGATTTCCGTTAGTCGCTCTGTTCCGGTTGCTCCAGGCAACACATTATTTACGGTAATTCCGAATTGCCCCAATTCATTTGCCAACGTTTTTGACCAACTAGCCACAGCTCCACGAATGGTGTTTGAAACTCCCAATCCATCCAAAGGTTGTTTTACCGAAGTAGAAATAATATTGATGATTCGACCAAAACATACTGTTTTCATAAACGGAACAACCGCTTGCACTAACACATGGTTGCATTTTAAATGTTGTGTAAACGCACCTTCAAATTCCTCTAAATTGGCACTAAAAACAGGGCCTCCTGCTGGACCGCCTGTATTATTCACCAACACATGAAATTCTAGATCTGTCGCTTCCAATTGCTCTTTCAATTTCAATGGATTTGAAAAATCAGCAACGATATAGCTGTGGGACTGCCCATTGTTTGGCAATTCTGCCAAGACCGTTTTTAACTTCTCTTCATTTCTTGCTACCAACGTAACGTTAACACCTTCTTCTGCTAAACCAATAGCTGATGCTTTCCCAATGCCTTGTGTACTTCCACAAACCAACGCGTTTTTATTTTTTATATTTAAATTCATTCTTTATCAGATATATGACAAAAGAATCAAGAGGTAAGACAGTATTTCTAGTCCTTATCTTTTCATCTTATTGTCTTCGTTTATTAATATTTTATACACACATTCTTTGCTTCTGTAAAAAACCGCAAGGCTTCAAATCCCCCTTCTCTACCAACACCAGAATCTTTTACACCACCAAAAGGCGTTCGTAAATCACGCAATAACCAAGTATTTACCCATACGATTCCCGTGTGAATTTCTTTTGAAATCTGCATGGTTCTCTTTAAATTGTTTGTCCAAAGTGTTGCCGATAAACCATACGTTACATCATTTGCCAAAGCCAACGCTTCTGCATCTGTTTTAAACGACATCAACGTAACTACGGGTCCAAAAACCTCTTCTTGATTCAGCCTACAGTTGTTGTGTTTTACTTCTATAATTGTTGGTTGTAAATAATAGCCGTTCTCATGTCCTTCAACAATAACTTGTTCCCCTCCTGCTAAAATTTTACCACCTTCATCAGCAGCAATATCAATATATGATTTTACTTTTTCTAAATGTGATTTTGAAACCAAGGCTCCAATATTAGTTTCCGAATCAAAAGGATCTCCTACTTTTAGTTCTTTTACTTTTTTAACAAAATCTTTTTTAAATTTCTCATAAATACTTTCTTCTACAAAAATTCGACTTCCACACAAACATATCTGACCTTGATTTGAAAATGATGAACGCACCGTAGTTTTTAGCATATTGTCATAATCACAATCAGCAAAAATCAAATTCGGATTTTTTCCACCCAATTCCAACGACAATTTTTTAAACATCGGTGCAGCTACTCGTGCAATATGTGCGCCTGTTGCTGTTCCTCCAGTAAACGAAATCGCTTTAATATTCGGGTGCTCAACAATGGCTTGCCCTGTTGTAGTTCCCAATCCGTGAACAATATTCAACACCCCTTTTGGCAACCCTGCTTCATTGCATATTTCTCCCAATAAATAAGCGGTCATTGGCGTTACTTCACTAGGTTTTGCAACTACACAATTTCCTACAGCAATTGCCGGAGCAATTTTCCAAGTAAATAAATACAAAGGCAAATTCCACGGAGAAATACAACCGACCACACCAATAGGTTGCCGCAACGTATAATTCATAGCATCCAAGCCAATACTTTCATGTGCTTCAGATGAAAATTGTGTAATGGCATTTGCAAAATATTGAAAGTTTGCAGCTGCTCTTGGAATGTCTATTGCTTTGGCTAACCGAAGTGGTTTTCCATTGTCTTTGCTTTCTGCTTCTGCTAAAAAATCTAATTTTTCTTCAAGTAGCCTTGCTATTTTTGATAAAATCTTACTACGCTCATCGATCGATGTATTGGACCAACTCGGAAATGCTTTTGCAGCTGCTTGATACGCACTTTCTACATCTTCTACATCAGAATTCGGAATCTGCCCATAGACTTCTCCTGTTGATGGATTGTAATTATCTATCCACCTGTCAGTGACAGGAGACAAAAATTCTCCGTTGATGTAGTTTTTTATGTTCATTTCATTTTTTTATTTCTTATCGATATGTCTGGTCGAGGAGACATTTCGTTTGTTTTCAATATTATATTGATTCTTTATTCTGCTTTCTTATACGCTGTTACTTTGATCTCTACCACCAAATCTGGATGCGGCAATTGATGCACTGCAACGGTTGTTCTTGTCGGCCCTGTTTCTTTGTCAAAAAATTCTGCATAGGTTTTATTATAGCCTGCAAAATCATTCATATTGACTAAAAATGTAGACACATCAACAACGTCTTTTAAACTCGCTCCCACTTTTTGTAAATTGGCATCGATATTTTTCAATACTTCACGTGTTTGTTCTTCAATGTTCAATCGCTTTGTGCCCATTGCATCAATAATTTCTACTCCAGCAATACTATTGTCTGCTCTTCGAGAACTTGTTCCTGATACAAAAACAAAATTTCCAACTACTTTTACATGTGGATATGCGCCTCTTGGTGTTACTTTTTTCGTCATAATACTTGTGTCTCAAATCTCACTGATTTTAATCACCTGTGAGGTCTCAATATAATTATTTATATCTAATAATTCGTATTTCAGTTCTTTATCTCAGTCCCATTGGTTTCTTCTTGCACTTTTTTCAAAATCATCGCCAATACTTCTTTTGTCATATCGCCTGAAGTAGAAATTTCTTTATTAGCAATCATCTTTAGCAATATAGTGTCTTGTGCGCGTCCTTTTTTCATAGCTACCGAATACGGAATATCTTCTTTAAAAGTAACCATAGAGTATTTTGAAAAGTACTCTTTTGGAAAGTTTTTTTCCAGAGCCATTTCCACTTTTCTTTTTTCTTTAAACAATGGATTTGTCACATGATCTCGCATCTCAAAATAATTCTCTTCTGCCAAATCTCCAATTGCATCTGCATCTTCCTTACGTGCTTTTTCAAATTCTTTAAATACACATTCCCAATCTCCTTGATGTTTGTTTAAAATGGCGTCAAAAACGGTTACATCTTCAAAAGAAGCGTTCATTCCTTGACCGTAAAACGGAACAACAGCATGTGCTGCATCGCCCATAATAAGTGTTTTCCCTTGGCAATACCAAGGAGAACATTTTACAGTCCCCAACGCTCCTGTTGGATTGTTTGCAAATTCTGCTGCAATATTCGGAACCAATGCTAAAGCATCTGGAAATTGTGTTTCAAAAAATGCGTTAATTTTTTCTTCGGATGATAAACTCTTGAAATTATAAACACCTTCTTCACGTCCTAAAAACAAGGTTACCGTAAAGCTTCCATCCATATTTGGTAAGGCGATTAACATATATTCTCCACGTGGCCAGATGTGTAAATGCTCTTTACTCAATTGATGATTTCCGTTGGTGTCTGAAGGGATTTCAAGTTCTTTATAACCATGGGTTAAATAATTTGGCGAATAACTAAATGGAAACTTACGCTCTAAATCATAACTTTTCCGAAGTACAGAACCTGCTCCATCAGTTCCAAAAATGACTGTAGCATCTACAGAAAATGTTTCTTTTGTCTCAGCACATTCAAAGTGTGCGTTGCTATTTTCAAAATCTACAGACGTACATCTTTTATTAAAATGGATGCTTACATTTTCATGCTTTTCAGCTTCGGTTAATAGAATTCCATTTAAATCGCCCCGAGAAATAGAGTTGATATACTCTCCTTCTCTACCCGAATAATCAGAGCTGAAGGTGTTTCCTTGAACATCATGAATTAATCTTCCAGACATTGGAATACAAATTTCACGTGCCTTTTCTTCCATACCTACCAGTCGTAGCGCTTTAAATCCACGATCAGACAAAGCCAAATTGATCGATTTTCCTGCAGAAATATCTGTCGTTCGTAAATCGGGTCTGCTCTCATACATCGTAATATTATATCCTCTTTGCGCCAAACGCAATGCCAACAATGAGCCGCATAATCCAGCACCGATAATAAGTATGTTTTCTTTTTTGTTCATTTTACAACAATCCTTTTAACACCGCTACCATGCGATATACATCCTCAAAAGTATTGTACATCGGTACGGGTGCACAGCGAATCACATCGGGTTCTCGCCAATCAGTAATCACATGGTGTTCGGTTAATTTTGTATGCAGACTCTTATCTGCATTTTTTACTTGAATAGACAACTGACAACCTCTTTCTTTCGGGTTTGATGGCGTAATTATTTTGAGATCATCAGAATTCATTTCATGAATTAAAAACTCAAAATACCCTGTTAACTTCTCTGATTTTTCTCGCAACGCTTCCATTCCTATTTCATTGAACATATCTAATGATGCCTTGATTGCCGCCATTGATAAAATAGGTGGATTACTCAATTGCCATCCTTCTGCACCTGGCATCACATCAAAAGGTTGACGCATATTAAAACGTGTTTCTTTGTTGTGATTCCACCAACCTGAAAAACGCGGCAAGTCTCTATTATGTGCATGTTTTTCATGCACAAACAAGCCTCCCAAACTTCCAGGTCCAGAATTTAAGTATTTATAGGTACACCAAGCTGCAAAATCGACTCCACTGTTATGTAAATCTGGACAAATATTCCCAACTCCGTGTGCCAAATCGATTCCGACTATACAGTTTTTAGCATGTCCTATTTCGGCAATTCGTTGTATATCTAAAGATTGTCCCGTATAATAATTAACTCCTCCTATAAGTAGCAATGCAATCGTATCGCCTTGCTCTTCTAGGATGGTTTCTAAATCTTCTAAACACAACAATTCTTCACCTTGGCGAGGTTTCCATTCAATCAAACTTTCGTCGGCATCAAAACCATGAAATTTTAATTGCGATTGTACTGCATACCGATCCGAAGGAAAGGCATCGCTTTCAATGATAATTTTATACTTGGTTTTTGTAGGTCGGTAAAAAGACACCATTAACAAATGCAAATTTGTTGTTAAGGTATTCATGATAACAACTTCCAATGGTTTTGCTCCTACAATTTTCGCCATCGATTCTGTCAACAGCTCATGATACGGCATCCAAGGATTTTTCGCTTCAAAATGCCCTTCTACACCATATGTTGCCCAATCGTCTAATTCTTGCTGAATGTATTTCTGGGTGTTTTTTGGCTGCAACCCAAGAGAATTCCCTGTAAAATAAAGCCAATCATTTCCGTTTTGATCTTTTGGAATATGAAATTGATCTCGTACATACGAAATGGCATCATCTTTATCTTGTTGTTGGGCGTAGTCTAATGTGTTTTGGTAGCTCATTATGTAAAAAATGATTGTCTTCAAATATAAAACAATCATTTTGATTTTAGCACAAAAAAGACCTCACAGGATTTAAATCCTGTGAGGTCTAAATTTTATTCTCAAAAACTACTAATACAATACTCTAAACTTAATAGTCCCTGCTATTTCTTTTAACTTTTTTAGTGCTTTCTTATTGTACTCTTTGTCTAAATCAGTAATCACATAACCCACCTTTTCATCTGTTGCCAAATATTGTCCCGTAACATTGAGCTCGTATTTTGCCAATACTTTGTTGATGTCTGCCATCACTCCAGGCACGTTTTTATGGATGTGTAAAAAACGATGCGCATTGACTTGTTTTGGCAATCTGATATTCGGAAAGTTTACTGCATCAACGGTATTCCCAGAATTGATATACGCCATCATTTTATTGGGCACAAAATCTGCAATATCTTTTTGAGCCTCCTCCGTGCTTCCACCAACATGTGGTGTTAAGATTACATTTGGCAACCCTTTTAACTCTGTATAAAAATGACCGTTTGCTCTTGGCTCCTTTGGATATACATCAACAGCTGCTCCTGCTAATTTTCCGCTTTCTAAGGCTTCTTTTAAAGCAACAACATCCACCACAAAACCACGAGAAAGGTTTACCAAATAAGCACCATCTTTCATTTGAGAGATTTCTGTTGCTCCTATAAAGTTTTTGTTGGCAGCATTGTCATCAATATGCAAGGTAACCACATCAGAAAGCGCTAACAATTCTGAAAGATTTTCAATTTTTGTAGCATTTCCTAAGGCCAATTTATCTTCAACATCATAATAATACACATCCATTCCGAGTGCTTCTGCGAGAACTGATAATTGTTTTCCGATATTTCCATAGCCTACAATTCCGAGTTTTTTACCCCGAACTTCACGAGAACCTTGTGCTGTTTTATTCCATTGCCCGTTGTGCAATTCTGTACTGCGTTGAAAAACACTACGCATCAACATAATAATCTCTCCAATTGCCAACTCAACTACAGAACGTGTATTGCTATACGGTGCATTAAAAACGGCTATTCCGTGTTCTTTACAACGCACTAAATCAATTTGCTTTGTACCGATGCAAAAAGCACCTACAAGCATCAATTTATCAGCCGCTTCAATTACTTTTTTTGTGACCTGTGTTTTAGAGCGAATTCCCAATACATGAACGCCTTGTAATTTTTCAATCAATTCTTCTTCAGTCAAACTTTTCGAAACGGTTTCTACTGAAAACCCATCTTTAGACAACTTATCAAAAGCATCTGAATGCACATTTTCTAACAACAATATTTTAATTCGATTCTTCGGATATGAAATGTTTCTTGGCAATTTATTCACAAATAAAAATTCATCAAAATTAGGAGCAATATGATCGGCTTTTTCAATGGTTTTATCACGAGAAACATTTTCTGTATATGCGAAAAATCGATCTGCGACACCTGCTTCACGAGCTACATAATCGCTAAACCCATCACCTATTACCTGTATTTCTCCCTCTAAGTTCATGTTTTTGATACAGGCTATTTTTCCGTTATGAGTAGACAGTACATTGTCTGCATCAAAACCAATAATTGCATCATCTTCATCAAACTCAAAAGTATTGGAAAATACTCTATCTGACGGAATGTTATAGTCTTTTACAATATCATCAATAAATTCTTTGAAACCACAAGAAACCACATAAATGTCTTCAGAAAAATCTTGAAAAAACTCTTTGTTTCTTTGGATAGAATGCGACACCATTTCCTTTAATTCAGCAATCAACAAAGGCAAATCTGACTTTTTAGCATCCAATAGCTTGATGCGTCTTTCCAGCGATTCTGTAAATGAAATCTCACCGTCAATTCCTAAATTGGTAATGTCGATAATTTCTTGAATAATAGCATCCTTTCTAGGGTTTCCAGCCAATGAAATTTCTGCCAATACATCTAAAGCTTCTACCCGTGTTAAGGTGCTATCAAAGTCGAAAATATACTTTCTTTTTACGGTACTCATGCTATTACTTTTTCTATTAATACGAATTTAATGAGCGAAATTACAACCAAAATCCTTAAAAACAAGATAGATAACAGGGATTTATTTATTTTTTATCAATCCATAAAAAAGTAGTCCTCTTGTTTAAAAATCAGTAATAAACAGCTTGAAATTTTAGAATTCCTAAAGGGTATCTCTAGAAACTCCTTCACATCAAAATTTTCAGAGCTTTTCAAATACAATGAAAAAATTTGAAACACTATCGAGATAATCTAATAAATTTTGAAGCAATATTTGGTAAGCTCTGAAAACCCTATGGAAAAAAGATAATAAACGATTTGGCTTCGTTATATTTTTTATGAAATAGCTAAGGCTATTACAAAAAAAAATGCCTTGCTCCTCATTCATTATCTTAGTTTTTTGAAAGAAATGAATTTCTAGAGATACCCTTTAAGTAATAAGCACCAAAAAATGGGCACAGCTTCTATCCAAAAAGAGCTATAATACTTAGATTGAGTTGTTTTTGTTCTCATCAATAAAAAGAACAGTAAAAAAGTAACCCCTAAAAAAATATTTTTAAAAAGAGGATTCGACCACATGCTAAACTCCAATACAAGTGTTAACAATAACAATACAAAACCTAACTTTTTGGTGTTTTTAATTCCGAGAATTTGTGGAATGGTTTTGAGGTGATCTTCATCAAATTGAATGTCTCTAATATCAAACGGAATCGTTAAAACAACAACCCACAAAAAGCGTTGCAAAAAGAACAACAATACTGAGACATTAAAACTATTCCCTGCAGCCATCAATGGCAACAAAACCGTCACCCCTGCCCAAACGAGACTTATCAGCACTATTTTTAAAGCACCTACACTGCGTAAATTAATTTTCTTTTTTCTTAAAAAAGGAATTTCATACAAGAGTGTCAGTATCAAAAAAGGGGTAAACGCAACTAAAATTTCTAATGAAAGTAAACTAGCAAAATATAGCGTTGCCAAAAAACAAAAACCAGAAAAAATCTGAATAATTTTCAATCCATCTGTCAAACTTCTATGGTGCCATTTTGCAATTCCTGCATATTTTATATAATTATATCCCGTTATCGTTCCGAAAAAAATAAAA
>Ga0209035_10000680_pt1 | contig 13391 bp, 11 predicted proteins | sample MarorgKNORR_S2LV_6_FD_188220 | JGI IMG/M metagenome (GOLD analysis project Ga0209035, IMG submission 188220) | Marine microbial communities from the Southern Atlantic Ocean, analyzing organic carbon cycling - AAIW_A/KNORR_S2/LV (SPAdes) (version 2) | ecosystem: Environmental > Aquatic > Marine...
ATTTTTCTTGGCCGTAGCCCACAATTTTTAAAGCTTTTTTAAACAAGCGTAAAGAAGCACTGTGTTTTCCTTGCATGGAATAAATACCCCCCAGATTGTTGTAAATGCCCGCTTCTAGTTCTTTGTTTCCTATTTTTTTTTGAAGCGAGGCCGCAATTTCCGAATGGGTGATGGCTTGGCTGTAATCTTTGTTTCCATACGCCGCTTTGTAGTATAAAATACCGGAAAGATTGGCGTGTAACTTGGCTTTGTTGTTGAGGTTTCCTGATAAATTTTTGCCAATGGCAATCCCTTTGGTGTAGCAGACAAAGGCACTGTCTATTTCTTGGTTCCGCTGAAACTGAGCCCCTTTTTTCAAGTAAAGTTCTTGGCGAATCTTGGTGTTTTGGTGCGCGAAAGGCAGGGCTTTGTTGTAGTAGTTTTGAGCCTTGTTGTAATCGGTGTTTTTGGAATAAATGTCTGCAAACAGCATATAGGTTTGCACAAGTTGTACGCTGTCATTTTTAGCAATTGCCTGTTCTTCTAAGGCATGCAATGCCGTCAAAGCCGCCTTGTTTTGATCGGCTGCTAAAAGGTGTTCTATGTGTTGTAAAGGTGTTGTTTGAACAACAAGGCTGTCTTTTTCTTGAGAAAAAGAGGGAGTGGCATACGATGAGGTGCTTACAATTGCAAAAGCAATTGTAATGATAAATTTTAGCATAGCATGTCCTGAGGTATCAGTCTTGATTTTTAGGTGACGAGGTAGAATTTAAAAGTAGTCTTTTTTATGCTTATCACCTACAATTTTTGAATCTTTTTAAAGAAGTCCCACAAGACAATGCCGCAACTTACAGCAATATTTAAAGAATGTTTGGTGCCTAATTGAGGTATTTCTAAGCAAGTGTCTGAAGCAGAAACCACTGCTTGTTGTACGCCTTTTACTTCATTCCCTAACACCACTGCATATCGTTGGTTGGCTTTGGGTTGAAACCCGTCTAAGAAGACACTGTTTGCTGCCTGTTCTATAGCAGCCACAAGTACTCCTTCTGCTTGTAGTTTCTGCACCAAAGCAAGGGTATCTTCAACATATTCCCAAGCTACAGATTCGGTAGCGCCCAAAGCAGTTTTGTGTATTTCTCTATTCGGTGGGGTCGCTGTAATGCCGCAGAGGTATATTTTTTCAATTAAAAAAGCATCGCTCGTTCTAAAAACAGACCCCACGTTGTGTAGGCTCCTAATGTTGTCTAAGACAACAATAACCGGGGTTTTTGCAACGGTTTTAAATTCGTTTACTGAAATTCTTTCGAGTTCACTATTTTTTAATTTTCTCATATCAAAGGGCTTACGATTCGATGTGTTCTGCAAAAGTTTGAAAAAAATTGGATTCTCACTACTGCGTACTGCACACTGTTTTGTAACTTCGCAAAACTAATTTAAAATTTTGAAACCTTGGCAAAAGCAGCTGGAAAAAAGGTCACCCCTTTAATGAAACAATACAACACCATCAAAGGAAAGTATCCAGATGCCATGTTGTTATTTCGAGTGGGCGATTTTTACGAAACCTTTGGAGAAGATGCTAAAAAAGCGGCCAAGATTTTAGGGATTATCTTAACCAAGAGAGGCGCTGGTAGCGAAACCGAAACAGCCTTAGCAGGCTTTCCGCATCATTCAATAAACACCTATTTACCAAAGCTGGTAAAAGCAGGTATGCGTGTCGCTATTTGCGATCAATTGGAAGATCCTAAAATGACCAAAACCATTGTAAAACGAGGGGTTACAGAACTGGTAACTCCAGGAGTTGCCTTAAACGACGAAGTTTTACAAACCAACACCAATAATTTCTTAGCAGCAGTTCATTTTGGAAAAAAAACAATGGGAATTTCTTTTTTAGATGTCTCTACTGGTGAATTTTTAACCGCTCAAGGCAATGCTGCTACCATTGATAAATTACTGCAAAACTTTAAACCCAGTGAAGTGTTGGTGCAAAAACAACACAAACAAGCATTTTTAGAAGCTTTCGGAAGTCATTTTTATACCTTTTACTTAGAAGATTGGGTGTTTCAAGAAAGCTATGGGCACGAGTTGTTGCAAGCGCATTTTAAGGTGCCTTCGTTAAAAGGATTTGGCGTAGAAAATTTAAGCCAAGGGATTGTCGCGGCAGGAGCCGTTTTGTATTATTTGTCTGAAACACAGCACAAAAAACTAGCACACATTCAAACCATTACACGCATTGCTGAAGACACCTACGTGTGGATGGATCGTTTTACGGTGCGTAACTTAGAACTTTACAACCCCAATGCAGTAGACGCCGTTACGCTCATCGATATTATTGACAAAACAGTCTCTCCTATGGGGGGTCGTTTATTGAAACGTTGGCTAGCCTTGCCTTTAAAGAACAAAGAAGCCATTGAACAGCGTCATGAAGTGGTGAAGTTTCTCATACAAAACGAACCTTTTTTAGAAACGGTAGATTACCAACTGCAACAAATGAGTGATTTAGAACGACTCATTTCTAAAATAGCCACAGGAAAAGCATCGCCTAGAGAAGTGGTCTTGCTAAAAAACTCTTTACTGGCTGTCTTACCTATTAAAGAAGCGGCTGAAAAAAGCAGCAATGCTGCTGTAAAAAACACAGGAAAAGCATTAGATCGCTGTACCCAATTAACCGACGCGATTAGCAACACGTTATTCGAAAATGCCCCCGTAAACATTTCAAAAGGCGCGGCCATTGCTACCGGAGTTTCTAAAGAACTGGACGATTTACGCGCCATTTCATCCTCTGGAAAAGAGTTTTTAGACGCCATGTTAGCAAGAGAAACTGCTGCCACCGGCATTAGCAGTTTAAAAATTGCCTTTAACAATGTTTTTGGCTATTACATAGAGGTTCGTAATGCCCACAAAGACAAGGTGCCTGAGGAATGGATACGAAAACAGACCTTGGTCAATGCAGAACGCTACATCACCGAGGAGTTGAAAACCTATGAAACCACCATTTTAGGTGCCGAAGAAAAAATTCAAAAACTAGAACACCAACTGTTTGAGAATTTGCTAATCGATTGTCTTTCATTTGTACAGCCCGTGCAAAAAAATGCACAACTCATTGCGCAATTAGACTGTTTGCTCTCTTTCGCTAAAACAGCTGTTGCCTACAATTATGTGTGCCCTGTACTCGACAACAGTACCGATTTAGAAATAAAAAACGGGCGACACCCTGTGATTGAAAAACAACTACCTATTGGCGAAGAGTATGTTGCCAACGACGTGGTTTTAAATAGAAATCAACAACAAATTATTATGATTACCGGGCCCAACATGTCTGGTAAATCTGCCATTCTTAGACAAACAGCTTTGATTGTCTTGCTGGCGCAAATAGGAAGTTATGTACCCGCACAAAATGCACGAATTGGATTGGTTGATAAAATTTTTACACGGGTAGGTGCCAGTGATAATATTTCTATGGGGGAGTCTACCTTTATGGTAGAAATGAACGAAACCGCCGCCATTCTAAACAACCTTTCTGAACGAAGCTTGGTCTTGTTAGATGAAATTGGTCGTGGAACAAGTACCTACGATGGTATTTCTATTGCCTGGGCCATTGCAGAATACTTGCACGAACACCCGAGCAAAGCAAAAACGTTGTTTGCAACGCATTACCACGAATTGAACGAAATGAGCACTTCTTTTGCACGCATTAAAAACTACAATGTGTCTGTAAAAGAACTCAAGGACAGCATAATTTTTATCAGAAAATTAGTGGCAGGAGGTAGCAACCACAGTTTTGGTATTCACGTGGCGAAACTTGCAGGTATGCCAGGATTGGTACTGCATAAAGCGGCAAAAATTCTAAAACAACTCGAAAAAAACAACACGCAGGCAGCGGTAAAAAAATCGTTGAAAAGCACGCAAGAACAAGAAATGCAATTGAGCTTTTTTCAATTAGACGACCCTTTGTTAGAGGAAATTAAAGAAGAAATACTAGCGACCAATATCGACACATTAACACCCATAGAGGCTTTAATGAAGCTGAACGAAATTAAACGCATGTTGGTAAAAAAATAACGGGTATTTCACTACCTTTACCCCCACATTATGAATGTACCTTTTTTATTTATTGGCGGCCCAGAGCTCTTTATTGTCATCCTTATTGTGGTGATGTTGTTTGGTGCCGATAAAATTCCGGAGATTGCCCGTGGTCTTGGTAAAGGAATGCGTCAGGTAAAAGATGCCACCAATAGTATTAAAAAAGAAATTAACAATACCGCAAAAGAAGCCGATTCAGAAACTGCTTTTGTAAAAGACATCAAGAAAGAAATTACACAAGTAAAAGACGATATCGATTCGGTTACTGGCCCTATAAAAAGAGGTTTGTAGTGTTCTTACCGGCTACTTAAATTCTTACGGCCTCAGTAAACCACCTCGGGGCAAGCCCACGAGGCGTTTTGTAAGAGACCTGCTAGGTTTTGAAAACCTAGTAGGTCTTACTTTTTACATTTCGAGGCAAGCCTCGGGGAATTAGACCCTCAATAAGGGATTGAATTTGTCATTCCTGCGAAGGCAGGAATCCAAGCCTGTTTTATAAAAAACCCTTTCCTTTGAATCACTTCACTCGACTAATCGTTAAGCCATCTCGAATAGGCAACAACACCGTTTCTACTCTTTCATCTGTATTTAATAAGGTATTGTAGCGCAACAAAGCTTGTGTATCTACATCTTTAGGGTCTACAGGTGCTACTACTTTTCCGCTCCACAACACATTGTCTGATAAAATAACCCCGCCTGAACGCATTTTACCAATCACCAATTCAAAATACGCTGGGTAGTTTACTTTGTCTGCATCAATAAAAACCAAATCGAACGTGTGGTCTAGAGTTGGAATAATCTCAAGGGCATTGCCAACATACTGTTGTATTTGATCTCCAAAACCCGATTTTTGAAAATATTTTTGTTGCAAGTCTTCCAATTCTTCATTTTTATCAATGGTGTGAAGCTGGCCATTTTTCGCAAGCCCTTCTGCCAAACACAATGCAGAATAGCCGGTATATGTACCTATTTCTAAGATGTTTTTTGGTTGTACTAATTTTGAAATTAACGACAATACGCGTCCTTGAAAAGCACCGCTCAACATTCTTGGGTTCAGAACTTTTTGCCAGGTCTCCTTGCTGAGTTCTTCTAATATTTGTGGCGCTGGTTGCGAATGCGAAACGGCATACGCATCTATTTTTTCGGGTAAAAAATGCATCTACTCTTGGTGTTGATTCAATTCTTCTTGTAAGGCTTGCTTCTCTTCTGAAGACAAGCATTTATGTGTGGCTTTGCAGTCTGCGGATTTCATTTTAAACAACGATGAAAGGGTTTGGTTTTGACCCGAGTACCGCTTACAAATAGCACATATAAACAGGTGTATCATCAGCTGTATTTTCTCGAACAAGGTCGCTTCACCGTACTGATTTTTTGTACAAATCAGGGTAGCTTTTTCGCAAGATAAGCGCATTTTCATCGTCATTTTTTTAAGCGTTAAACCAATTTTCTTCCATACATTTTCTGAGCTGTGTACGTGCTCTATGAATGAGTACCCATAAATTTGACGAACTAATGTCTAGCTCCTTACAAATCTCTTCCGTGTCAAACTCTTGAATCGTTTTCATTCTAAAAACAAGGCCTTGTTTGGGGGGTAATCGCTGAATACATATCTCTAACTGACTCTTTAATTCGTTGTTTTCAACAGATTTTTCTGTTTCGTTGTCCCATGATTGTGGTACACGTTCTTCCAGCCAATCACCTTCTTTATCGCCCGAATCATAAAAACTCATACGCACTTCTGCTTGCCCTTTTTTAGAGTTTACTTTTCGGTAGTGGTCTATAATTTTTCTTTTTAAAATAGCAACCAACCACGTGCGTTCTGTAGACCTTCCTTCAAAATTTTTAGCCGACTTCAGCCCTGCAAAAAAGGTCTCTTGTACCAAATCTTTGGCCATATCGGCATCATTTACCCTAGAAACTGCATAATTAAATAAGTAATCTGCATAGGTATCTACCCAGGTTCCTGGTGCTAATAAAGGAGTCTTTGCGCTGTTATCCATTTTTTCAAAGATACATTTTTTCTCACCGAAAAGAAAGGGCACGAAGCAGGAGTTATGAGGGGTCAAATCGAGAGGAGAACAGCAAGCCAATTGGCTAAAGGTAACGACTAAAATAGCGAGATTCCCTTGTTATGAAAGCAAAAATTGCAGCCTCCAAAACAAATAGCTTACATGCAATAAACAACAACGCTTCTTTATATTTGACATACCGGTTAAGATTTGCTATTTTTACGGCTACTAAAACCTAAAGGATGTCTGTAGCAAAAAAACAATACAAAAGAATTACCACCAAATCTTTGGTAGATATGAAAGCAAATGGAGAGAAAATCTCTATGCTTACTGCTTATGATTATACGATGGCAAAAATTGTAGATGCCGCAGGGATCGATGTCTTGTTGGTGGGCGATTCTGCCTCCAACGTGATGGCAGGGCACGAAACAACGTTGCCTATTACTTTAGATCAAATGATTTACCATGCCAGCTCTGTAATTAGAGCCATTGAGCGCTGCTTGGTTGTGGTGGATTTGCCTTTTGGAACCTACCAAGGAAACTCGAAACACGCCTTAGATTCTGCCATTCGTATTATGAAAGAATCGGGAGGACATGCCGTAAAATTAGAAGGAGGAAGTGAAATTAGCGAATCGGTTGCCCGTATTTTAACCGCTGGAATTCCAGTGATGGGTCACTTGGGGTTAACGCCACAATCGATCTATAAATTTGGAACCTATACTGTACGTGCCAAAGAAGACGAAGAAGCTGAAAAATTATTGGAAGATGCCAAATTGTTAGAAGAACTCGGTTGTTTTGCATTGGTCTTAGAAAAAGTTCCTGCACATTTAGCAACCAAAGTAGCTGCTTCTTTAACCATTCCAGTAATTGGTATTGGTGCCGGTGGAGGCGTAGACGGGCAAGTACTGGTAATGCACGATATGCTGGGGATGACTCACGAATTTAATCCACGTTTTTTACGCAGGTACTTAGATTTGTACACGCAAATGACAACCGCTTTTCAGCAATACATCACCGATGTAAAAAGCAGTGATTTCCCTTCTGAAAAAGAACAATATTAAGAACATGAAAATTCTTCACCTAGACAGCAACCATCCGTTGTTACAAGAACAACTTACTGCGCTAGGTTTTACAAATCACGAAGACTTTACGTCCTCTAAAGAGGTGGTTGCTGAAAAAATTGCCAACTACGACGGCTTGGTTATTCGAAGTCGGTTTTCTATAGATGCTGCCTTTTTAGACCAAGCAACACGGTTGCAATTTATTGCACGCGTAGGTGCTGGTTTAGAAAATATTGACATCGACTATGCCGCAAAAAAAAACATACACCTTATTGCCGCGCCAGAAGGAAACAGCAATGCTGTTGGCGAACATAGCTTAGCGCTCTTGCTAAGCTTGTTCAATAAAATACCCGTGGCAAATGAGCAGATTAGAAACGGACACTGGTTGCGAGAAGACAACAGAGGGGTGGAGTTAGACGGAAAAACAGTAGGGCTTATTGGTTATGGAAACATGGGAAAAGCCTTTGCTAAAAAGCTCCGTGGTTTTAATGTTGCCGTACTTTGCTACGACATACAAGCCGGTGTTGGCGATGCCAATTGTACGCAAGTGTCTCTAGAAGAGTTTCAAAAAAGAGTGCAGATTGTGAGCCTACACACACCGCAAACGCCCAGTACCGAAAAAATGATTTGCAGGAACTTTATACAGGGGTTTACCCATCCTTTTTGGCTCATCAATACCGCCAGAGGAAAAGCAGTTATTACCAAAGACCTTTTAGAAGCTTTAGAAAATAAACGCATTTTAGGCGCCGGATTGGATGTCTTGGAGTACGAAAAAACTTCTTTTGAAAACCTTTTTTCAAGTAAAAAAATCCCTACAGACTTTCACAAATTAGTCCAATCTGAAAAAGTAATCTTATCGCCACATGTGGCAGGGTGGACCGTAGAGAGCAAGCAAAAACTCGCGCAAACCATTGTTTCAAAAATAGCAGCACACTACAAGCTTTAAAAAAAGGAATCCTTATCTATTCTGAGGCTTTTCCTCAAAGAGATTGGCTAAAATGCAGTTTTTTATGTAGAAAATTTTCGTGATCCACAAGCTTTGTAAACCCGCCTTGTTCTTTTACTGTAATCACTTTACCGATACGTACTTTTGTTGGGCATTGACCAATGCCATAAGCGCCTGCTATACCGTGGTTTCTTTAAGTACCATTTGTACCGTTTCTCGGTTGGTTTGGGTAATTAAGGCCGTTCCTTTTTTAGTGATTTTCGCTAATGCTTCGGTGTTAAAATGGCGAATGGTGTACAACGAAACCTCCTTGTTGTACCGCACTTTGTAGCGTGTTTTTAACTCCTTATAAAAAGCGTCAAATTGTTGAAATGGATCTCCTACACAAACCGAAAAACTAATGGCAGAATGCTGTATTAAATTTACTTTCAACTGGTATTTGTGGAGTTCCTTAAAAATTTCACCTAAGTTATTTTCTACCATAAACGAAAAATCTAAGGCCGAAATAGAGACCAAAATTTGATTCTTTTTAACAATAAAACAAGGAACCTGTGGCTGAATATCAAGGCCTTTTTCTACCGTTGTTCCCGGGGTTTCAGAATGAACAAACGAACGCACATACAATGGAATTCGTTTTCTCTCTAACGGCTGTAAAGTCTTTGGGTGTATTACAGAAGCGCCGTAAAAAGCCATTTCAATGGCTTCATTGTACGAAATTTTCTCTAGTAAAACCGTTGTTGAAAAAACCCGAGGATCTGCATTTAAAATACCCGCGACATCTTTCCAAATGGTCACGCTGCTAGCGTCTAAACAATACGCGAAAATTCCCGCGGTATAATCAGACCCTTCTCTACCCAGTGTGGTGGTATGCGATGTATGTCCCCCTAAAAATCCTTGGGTAATCTGTAAGGATTCGTTGGCACAGGCTTGCTGTATGCGGTTGGTGGTTTCTTCCCAAACAACCTTCGCGTCTCTGTGGTTGGCATCTGTACGAATAACGGTACGCACGTCCAACCATTGGTTAGGCAGGCCTACTGCTGTAAAATAAGCACTCACAATTTTGGTCGCCAACAGCTCGCCGTAGCACACTATTTGATCGTAGTAATAATTGTACTCCTTTTTTGGTGCTTGTGCCGTGAGCAACGTGAGTTCTGCAAGTAAGTCTGTGAGCTCTTGGTGTATCTGGTGTGGCTCAGAAAACAAGTCTGTCACTATTTTTTGATGGTAGTCTGTTACAAGAGAAAGGGTGGTGGGTAAGGCTGCTGTTTGGTGGACATATGCTGCTACAATGTGCTCAAAAGCATTGGTCATTTTACCCATCGCAGAAATAACCAGTACAGTATTGCCTAGTCCTTCTTTTGCTACAATTGCAGCGACGTTCTTAACGCCTTCAGCATCTTGTACTGAAGCACCTCCAAATTTAAAAATTCTCATCGCTGGGTTGTTCTAGGTATGTTGCTAATTTTTCTGGAGACATTTGCACCACAAACCAATCTTTTAAAATGGTTGCGCCGGTACTTTTGTAAAAATCAATTGCTGCGGTGTTCCAGTCTAACACCTCCCAGCCTACACGACCGTATTGTTGTGTGTGCGCTTTTTTTAATACTGCAGTGTACAATGCTTTGCCTGCTCCAGTGCCTCTTTTTTCTTGGGTAACAATTAAATCTTCTAAATGCAATGCGGTTCCTTTCCAGGTGGAATAGCGCTCGTAAAATAAGGCCATACCAATAATGTGTTCGTTTTCTTCAGCAACAAAAGTGCTGAATTTTGGTGGGTTTACAAAACCATCGCGCTCTAAATCTGCTACAGAGATGTGTACTTCGTTCGGGCGTTTTTCAAACAAGGCAAGCTCTTGAATCAATGCAAAAACGGCTTGCATGTCTTTTTTCTCTCCGGCACGAATGGTTGTAGGCATGGTGGTTTGTTTGCCTCAAATGTAGTGCATTTCTAGAAGAAAGAGAGTTCTACTTGTTATTCATCTGTACTTTTATTATTAAAACAGGATTGATTTCAACTAGAATTAAAAAGGGCCGTTTCCGAGAGTTATTGTTGGGCTATTATAACCGGTTACAGTAATATTATTTCCGCTACTGTCGGTTAGTGGGGAATTCGCATCATTTCCTAGTAGTAAGAACTCCGTTCCAGAAATTGCAGTTAAAACTGTTGTTGGTGGCACGAAATTGGACGTATACACCGCTGTACCTACAACATACCGCATGTTTGATATGTGAGCGTCTAAATACCCGCTCCTCCAGGTGTTTTTACCAATGTATGTGGTAGATAAAGAATTCATAAACGTTCCTGTACAGCTTGTTGTATTTCCTGTAGCAACGCCATCTAAATACGCTGTAACAGTACTGCCAGACCTAACTACAGCAATATGATGCCATGTTCCTGTGGTGAAATTTGATGAAGAAAAGAAATTTCTATCTCCGCCACAAGGATTGTTTACGTTTATTCTTGTACCAAATTGACCGTTATATACAGATATGTAGTCAGACTGACCCCCGCCAAATATTGGGTCCATTTGTCCTGCCTGAAGCGTATTATATTTTATATAGGTTTCAAAAGTATAATCTCCTGTAGCATTGAATGAACTTGGTTTTGAAAAAGATAAATACTGTGAGTTTACGGAACTTATATATAGACTGTTTTGTAAAGGTGTTACTGTAGCCCCTCCATTAGCAGATACTGCATCGCTGCCTGTTTCTCCATGTTTGTCTACAAAATTGGCGCTAGCAGTAGAGATTTCTCCGTGTTTTGTAAGGCCCTGAGGAGCATCTATCACAATAGTAGCGCCCGATGTTGGTGTTGCTGTTACAGTATTACCCGTAATATCCGTACCTGTTGCCAGTGCAAATGTTTGTGTGCCATCGCCCGATCCCACTGTCCAAGTATAGGTATAAGACGTTGCGCTTGCTTTAGTCATGTTGGCGGCACTAATTGTTTCTACACCACTACCGGATAGTTGCATCACAGGACTATCTGCAATGTCTTCATTAAAAGTAGCTGTAATAGTAACAACATCATTTGCTGAAACAGATGACACAGTAGTACCGCTTACGCTGTAAGCTAAAGAAGCGGTAGGACTGGTATTATCAATAATTGTATTTGACGAGTCATTTTCGTAAGCATACAAACTAGAAACCTCTGTGTTGGTCAATGCAATATTCCATAATCGTACCTCATCAACGCTACCTGTGTATGCATTAGTTGTACCTTCAGGAGTCCCTGAACTATTGAATCTTTCTACTCCTACTGAAACACCATAGTTCTTGAAATTAAACCTGAGTTGACTATCATTGTTTTGATAAATTAAAGAGCCATCAATATACATTTTTCGAAAGCTTCCAGCGCTATAAACTAACACATATTGATGCCATATACCATCATATTTCTTACCAGACGTAGTGTAAGAAATTCCCCAATTACTTGAATTAAAACTAAGATTGCTCCCTATTCTAGAAATCATACCTGTATAAAGTCCTGCAGACTCACCAAACGCAAGAAAAGCTTCTTCAGCGTTTACTGAAGATTTTGCCCAAATACTTATCGAAAAACTATCTTCATAATACCCATCAGCGTCTGTGTCAGGAAGGTCAGCATACATGGCATTTCCAAAATAAATATAGTCATCAACGCCATCAAAACTATACGCAAAATTTGAGTTTCCAAATCGATCTGTTGTTAATGTCGGGCTCCCATAAGTTGTGCCATTATAACCATTTCCACTAACGTCATTCACATTTCCGCTAAATGGATAATACGCAATCTGTTGCCCTGTTTGAGGTATTTGACCATAAACAAGTATACTGTTGTATAGAAAAAAACAGAGTACTAAAATAGTTGTTTTTTTAATCATGAGTTTTTAAATTATGACACCTTTTATAAGTAAGTAAATTTGTAATAAAAATCGACTCATAAAAGGTATAAATGATTGTTTAATAAAAATAGTCAAACTGAATTCTGTCGCTTGCCGTCAATGCATACGAGCCATTACTTGATGCAGTGTATGTAAGTGTAGTGCCACTTACACTGTACGCGGTATTGCTAATACGAATACCATTGATATACATTTTTACCTTGCTGTTGGCAGACGGTGTTTGTGTTAAGGTAAAACTTGTTTGTGCAGTTGTAGCGCTAATTTCGTCTGCAACTTCTGTAATCGCAGCCCCTCCTGTTGCCCAAGACAGTGCTCCAGCACCGTCTGTTTGTAGTACTTGTCCACTTGTTCCGTCTGTGTTTGGTATCGTAATTGCACCCGCAGTAATCGTTCCGCTTGTGTTTACGTTGGTAATAGAAGTGTTTCCTAATTGTACGGTGTTACTACCGCTACCTGCGGCATTGTACCCAATGACAATTTCGTTTTGTGCGGTCGTTGAAGAAGATTTACTATTATGGCCTAAATAAACACTGTAATCACTAGAGGTATTGTCTGCAGAAGCCGTTGTTAGCTTCCCTGCTTCTACACCTATCGCGGTATTGTAGTTTCCATCTGTATTTCCGTATAAAGCACGATATCCCATACTTGTATTATTTGTCCCTGTGCTGTTCTGTCTCTGGCTCTCATGTCCAGAGGCTGTATTATAGCTTCCTGTAGTATTTGAATACATGCTATAGCCTCCTGTAGCAACATTATAAGACCCTGTGGTATTGGAAACAAGTGTAGCATTTCCTCCTATACCAATATTCATTGTCCCTGTCGTATTAAGTTTTAAAACATAATTTCCAATACCAATATTCTCGCTACCGCTTGTATTGTAAACTAAAACTTCATGACCGTTTGCAACATTTCTATTTCCAGTGGTATTGCTACCCAAACTACTGGAACCAAAAACCGTATTAGATTGTCCTGATGTATTAGAACTTAACGAATTAAAACCAAAAGCAGTATTTGCAGCACCTGATGTATTAGATTTTAACGAATTATACCCTGTGGCTGTATTCCAATAACCTGTAGTGTTTTCTTTAAGAGCGCTATATCCTATTCCTACATTTCTATTGTCAGAAACGTCATCATTCGTTCCTGCATCTACTCCAATAAAGATAGAAGAACCATCATTGCTACCGTCTGCATCAGATTTTGCATCACTTAAATCATTTAAGCTGGTTGCACCAGCAGAAGCGCTTACTGCAGTCGTTACAAAAGCAGTGGTTGCAATTGCTGTGGTGTTATTCCCTGTTGTTTGCGTAGTGGCTATTGTACCGGTTGGTAAGGTTGGTGTTCCTGTGAATGTTGGGGATGCTATATTTGCTTTTAAGGCAATGTTTGTGGTGTTTGTGGCAATCCCTGAAACATCTTGGTCGCCAGTATTT
>Ga0209035_10000681_pt1 | contig 13387 bp, 8 predicted proteins | sample MarorgKNORR_S2LV_6_FD_188220 | JGI IMG/M metagenome (GOLD analysis project Ga0209035, IMG submission 188220) | Marine microbial communities from the Southern Atlantic Ocean, analyzing organic carbon cycling - AAIW_A/KNORR_S2/LV (SPAdes) (version 2) | ecosystem: Environmental > Aquatic > Marine >...
CGCACCCATCGCCATGACCGACATGCCACTAGCGAGCCGCCCTTCCTGTACCTGTAGGTCTTTGTGATTGAACGCCTCTTGACGCAGCACCGCGACCAATGCGTCGACGATATCAGTGTCGTTTAATACACCATTATCGGCCAACCGTTGTGTGGTATCACTGTCGTTCTCACCACCGAGGCCCATGATGACGTGGGCGACTGCACGCTTGAACCGTTCGTAGTCCTCTGGATCACGCTGCTGAAGATCGGCCAGCCTCGCAACACCAACTTCCGATAATTGATCGGCTTGGTCACGCATACGATCAGCCTTCGTGTGATACAGCGGTCGCATGAACGCTTCCGTCACTGATGCAACGGCCCTAAGAACACTTTTTTCGCCACAACCTGCGCACGCGCCATCACCAGAAACCAGCGCATCGTAATTCTTGCGCAACATGAGGTGATTCCTAAGCGCCGCATCCTTTGAATCTAGAGGAGATTCGTCGTCGTACAGACCGAGATATCGCGGTGGCGTGTCGGCTAACGTATTTAAGAACGCCATCTGACTCAAATGTTCTGCATTGAGAGCGTCGGTCTCTGGTTCCATTCGCAATGCATCGTGGTCACCACAGACTTCAACACAGGCGGCGCACCCTTTACATAAATCTGATACGCCAATCATGAAAATCCCGCCAGCTCCTGCAGCTTTCTTTTCCTTCGAGGAGAAAATCGCATTCACCTTCGTAAACGCGACTGGCATTTTCTCGACGATCTCGAACAGTTCGTCCTTAGTTGACTGCTTGACCGCACCGTTCAAACCTTCGATTTCAGTTCGGATAATCGTAGAAAATGATGTCTCCGCCTTAGCCTTAGCGGCGTCCAACATCTGTGTGCGCGCGTTTTCCTCAATCGTTGGAAGAGCCTTGAGTAAGACCTGGCGTTGATCAGGCTCGGTCACATAGTTCACGATAGCCGACCGTAGTACGCTCCCAATATCTTGGGCAGTGTTGGGCAGTGCAGTATCTGGACAGGCTACGATACATTCCATGCACTGCGTACAGTTCTCAGCAATATAAACTGGCTTTTCACGGCGTGCCACGTACTTGGATGACGTCACACCCGTTCCAGCAGCCATCATTCCAACGGAAGACAATGGTGTCGCCGGTTGGTCGTATTCGTGCCCTGCACGAAACTGGTTATCGAAATAACCAATGTCAAATAATGGAGCTTTGGTTGGTTGTCCCTTCGGGGGCTCAGCACCATAAAACTGGAAACATCCACCCTCATTCGCAGACTCGGAAGTCGCTACCATTGGTAATAGGGAGCGACCACGCATACTTGATCGATCTTGCGCATTCATCTCACCATGATCGACCTTCCGGATGCGTTCGAATCCATCAGTCATGACCGTCATGTTGGAATCCACGACTGCATCACCAAATCGTCCAAATTTTTTAACGTATTGTTTTCTTACGACATCATTAAAGTGATCGTTCTTGATGTCGTTATCCTGGAGGAATGTTGATACACCGAAGAACGCTCCAAGAAACGCGTTACCTTGCATACGCAACTGTAAATCTGATCGACTCGTTGCATTACGAGCAATGTCAAAGCCTGGCAGCAAGTAGACGTTAATTTCGTTATCGATGATGAATTGCCGGTGCTGCATCGGGATACGTTCCCAAGCCTCTTCTGGCGTCTCATCCGACTCCCAAACAAACGCCCCACCCTTCACCAGACCTTCGAGCGGATTTGTATGGGTAAAGGCCTTGGGGTCACAACAGAGCACAACATTGACGTGACGCAAATCGCAATTAACACGAATGCGCTCCGGGGCTACAACGAGAAAATAGTTTGTTGGCGCACCCTTTTTTTCAGAGCCGTACTTTGGATTCGCACTAACGTGCACCAATTCTTTTAAGCGGCCGTGCTCGTCATAGGACTCATCGCGTTGCGATAGATAGCTCCCCAGTTCTCCGATGATTTCTCCTAAATTTTTACCGGTGGTAATCATGCCCCAACCACCAATCGAATGCAGTCTGACGGCGATCGCACCTTCAGGCAATAACGATGGGGTTTCATCGGATTTCACTTCATACGGATGGTCAATCCCTATCGCAAAAAATGTCTCGCCATCAGACGCGCGCTTGCCATCCGTTCTTGCACGTGAGCCAATTGCATACTCGTAGGCGCCGAGGATACCTTCCGGCCGAAAATCTCGAGAGCCAAGACCATAAACACCACGAAACAATCGTGGCATGTCCTCAATACTTATCGCTGGCAAGTTCTGGTGCGTTAACTGCCTTGAATTCTCGATCGCCTTCTCCAAAGCAGTGCGGATGTCTCGTGCCATCGGATTATCACCCGCCATCGCTTCGTCAGTTCGCTCAAGGACAATTACATTCTTCTTGCCAGTCAGCGCCTTGATGACCGCAGCTTCAGGGAAAGGCCGAATCACATTCAGGTGATACGAACCGACGCTTTCTCCACGCGCACGAAGGTGATCGATCGCAGCTTCAATATTCTCAGCCGCCGATCCCATAGAGACGAATACGGTTTCGGCGTCATCGGTCTGGTAACCCGAGATAAACCCGTAGTACCGACCGGTCAATTTCCCAAATTCTTCGTAAGCCTGCTCTAGAAAATCTAGAATTGGTTCAACAAAATTATTGCGACGGGCTACCACGCCCTGCATGAAGTGCTCTTGATTCTGCACCGGACCGAGTAGAAGAGGATTCTCTAAATCCACCATCTTTGGTACGCGTCGACGTTTCGCACCAAAGAGCTCGCGCTGTGTCGCAGTTGGACACTCAATAAGGTCGTCAGGCGCGCCCATATAGTCACGAATCAACTGGGCTTCGTGTTTATAGAAAGTTCGCTCCAAATGCGATGTTAGGAAGCCATCCTGAATGTTCATCCCAGGAGTCAGGGACAACTCACACACTTTCCGCAAAATAAGAGCCTGGTCAGCCGCTTGCTGGGCGTCTTTACCAAACACCATAATCCAGCCGGTATCGAGCACACCGTAGATGTCATCGTGGCCGCAATGCACATTTAAGGCATGCTTCGTCAAGGCGCGCGCTGCCACTTCGACAATCATCGTCGAGAGTTTTCCAGGTGCGTGATAATACTGCTCCGCAGCATAGGGCAGCCCCTGTCCGGACGTGAAATTGACTACTCGGCGTCCTGTTACAGACAGAGCCGTGGCCCCACCCTGAGCGGCATGTTCTCCCTCAGCTTCGAGTGCTAAGATTGACCCGCCAAACACGTTCAAATTTCCTTCAGCAAAGGACAGTTGATAGTTCTCACCCATCTCCGTCGAGGGTGTAATCGGAAAGAAAACACCACCGTCACTCAGACGAGCCTCTGTGTGATAGGACACCAACTGATTGCCATTGGTCGTTACACGAATTCCAGGATATTTTGCTTTATCAACCATAAAAAATTTCTAGAAACTCAAAACTGGAGTCCTCTAGCACCGCTTGTGAGGATACCAAGTCAGACATTACCAAGTGTCAATCTGTATAATGTCATCAACAATAATGATATTAAACGACTCTCTTGTTATCCCCCGAATTAACTGCGTTAATCAAATTGTCTACAGGGGGGGTACACTTCCATCTGTGTACGCCACAGTAGGATAACATGAGTGATAATCCAGAAGCGAATCCAAAACGGAACTCAGTCATTAATTTCTTGTTAAACTATTGCTAAATATATTGCTTAAACCGTCTTGCAGCCTTATAGATACCGAGTAAGTTCTTACTTCCCACTAGATGGGTGCACGGACATCGCAACAAGCTGATAGGAAAAGTTGGAGAGGAAACTATGAAAATGCCCAGAGAAAATAGTAAAAATCGTTCAAGCGTTAACGTTTCCCGCCGCGGTTTCTTGCAAGGTTCAATGGCAGCCGCTGTCGGTGGCCTAACGACCAACGTCTCAAGCCCCACTGTGCTGCATGGCGCCACCAAGTCGTCAGGTCAGCTCTGGCGTGAACGAATCCGTCCCACTGGACCCCTCGATGAGATGTACTGGGCACGAGTCCGAAAAGAATTCAATATAGTGGATGATATTTCATACATGAACAACGGTACGATGGGACCAATCCCGAATCCTGTCGTAGAAGCACAAACACGATATCTTCGGGATCTCGCAGCCGATCCACGTGCTGGCGGAAGCCTCGAACCCGTCCGTGAGAAATTAGCATCGTTCGTCGGCGCCGATCCCGACGAAATTGTTCTCACACGAAGCACCACCGAAGGCATGAAAATCTTCTGTCGTGGATTGGATCTGAAGCCAGGCGATGAAATCCTAATGTCGTCCCACGAGCATCCAGGAGGATACGGTTCCTGGAGGGCTCGCGAAGACCGAGACGGTATCATCGTCCGCACGGTTGACATCCCTGCACCACCGGAAAGCGCTGACCAAGTCATTGACATCTGCGAAGCTGCCATCACCACCAAGACACGTGTCTTAGTTGTGAGCTACCCAATCTTTGTAACCGGCCTGTTGATGCCAATCAAAGGTTTGGCCGAAATGGCACATCGACATGGGGTGCTGATCTCTGTGGACGGCGCTCATGCACTGGGCATGTTGGACCTGCAGCTGCACGATTCTGGAGTGGATCATTTCTCCACGGCTGGACAAAAATGGTTACTGGCCGGAAGCGGTACTGGTCTCGCGTACTTCAAACGTGACGTACAAGAGCAAGTATGGGGCGATATGTGGCGACGAACTGACAGGAACGAGGAAGGTGCACGAAAGTATGAAGTGTCTGGCCAGCGTCATATCCCATCAGCTCGTGGGATGGGAGACGCAGTCGACTTCCAACTGACAATCGGCAAACAAAACATTCAAGCACGCGTACAGACACTAGCCAATCAACTCAAAACCGGTCTGCACGAAATCCCTGGAGTGGGAATTGGCACATCCGGGTCCGCTGAAATGAGTGGTGGATTGACAACATTCTTCATTGACGGAATCCCAAAAGCAAACACTCAAAAAGCTCTAATGGATCGCGAACACATTTACATTCCTGGTAGTTCGTTAAATGATTTCGCGTGCCGAGTCTCAACCCATTTTTACAACACGCCGAATGAGGTTGACCGGGTGCTGTCGGTTGTTCGCCATATCGCCGAGAATCGCTCAGCGTACTCGACAGCCGTCTAGAAACGAGTGACCACTATTATTCGCAAGTGGTGCCCTGCTTTACAGACGCATCTGTAGCCCATTCGTACGCACTAGTGCGCTTGGCACCATCCGGCATGGCCGTTTCAATTCGGACAGCGCCACCATCACCACATTGAATGGTGACCCCGTTGTCGTCAATTCCCGTAACCATGCCGGGTGATTCTGAGGCGCCACTTACAACGCAAGAGCCGTAGAATTTTACGGTTTTTCCGTCCAGTGTCGTCCAAGCTCCCGGTTGGCGATCGCTGCCCCGAATCAAGTTATGAACCGTACGAGAGGGTTGCGTCCAGTCAATACGCGCGATGTCCCCTTCCCAAGGGGCCTCGTAGGTTGCCTCAGTTTCATCCTGTACAATCCTTGGAGCACTGCCATCAGCCACGAGTTTGACTGCCTCCACCAACGCGTCAACACCGGCAGGGAAAAACTGCTCTCGATAGATACTGTTGACCGTATCGTTCTCACCACATGGAAACCGTTTCTGCAACAAAATCGGGCCGGTATCAAGACCTTGATCAACCCAGAAAATAGTCAAGCCTGCTTCGGATTCACCTTGCAAGAGGGCGTAATTGATCGCACTGCGCCCCCGATGCCGCGGCAGCAAGCTTGGGTGATACTGAATAGTGTCATGCGCCGGGTACTCCAAGACGCGCGCTGGGATAATCTGCGTAACAAACGCCATCACATTGAGGTCTGGCTTCGTTGCCACATACTGTGCGTAGACCTCTTCATTCACCACGCCCTTCTGTTGCCAGCGTTTCGGTTGCAAAAGTGCAACACCGTCACGCCGTGCAAGGTCCGCTACCGGATCTGCTCGCTTGGTTTCAGGCGGGCCATAAACCCCAACAATCTCATGGCCTGTCTCGCGTAAACGCTCATAGACTGCGGCCCCAAACGACGATTGTCCAAAAAATCCTATCCGCATAAAGTGTCTTCCTTGCTATCAATGAAACCGTAAGCAAACTTTCGACTTCGGAGGGTAGCACAACACCACCAGAGTCACAGTCTATCCGTCAAACACAGAAAAACCTTCACAGTCGACCTGATAAAGCGACAAAATAAAAAAACAAGTTATTTTCACGAGGACTCGTCTTTTGCTACAATGCTCACCCATATTGATTAGCAACGCCCCCCCCAAAGTTTCATTCATGCGGACACGACTCATAAGGCAAGGGACACTTCTGTTCGTAATGTCCTCTGTCATAGCAATGAATCTCACCGTTGTCAGCGGTCAAGAACTCCAACAAGCCCCCATTGAAACGGAATCACGTTTGGAGTTGGAAGCCATATCACCTTCTTTTTTAGGCATGTATCGGAAGGTTATGGAAATTGAGGACGAAATCCGACGCCATACCGATCAGTATGGACTGCCTTTTGATCTGGCACGTGCTGTCTGCCTCTACGAATCGGGGGGTAACGCAAACCTTTCCTCTGGTGCTGGTGCGCAGGGTTATTTCCAAGTAATGCCAGCGACGTTCCGTTCCCTGCGAGTGGAAACAAACATCGAAGCAGGCGTCAAGTATCTGACTCAAATGATTAAGCGATTCGACCGAGAAGATTACGCGGTCGCCGCTTATAATGGCGGACCCACTCGAGTAGCGCGACGACGGCCAATGTACCTCGAAACGCTGCAGTACGTACTTGGGGTAGGTCACTTTCGGAATGTCCTCAAAACTCACGAATCGTCACTCCGGTATCACGCTAACCAAGTCCAAGTAACAACGGTTGCTGAAGGTGACGACTGGTGGCAGTTATCGCAGCGGTTGAATCTCCCAATCCTGCAACTACGCCTGCACAACCCGTTTCTCGCGAACCGGCAATTGCGAGTCGGCCAACTCATTGCATATCCAACGGAACCACGAAACGACGTAGCGGTTCAACGTAATGGACATTTGGAATACGTTACCCGAATCGGCGACAACTATTTCAATATCGCCGGCACCATGGGTGTGAATCTAGACACGATGCGTAAAGATAATTCGCTGTGGCATCTTGAGAACCTACCGCCAGGTCTGCGCCTGACCCTCTCAACCAACTGGAAGGGAACACACGAAGTACATGCAGTGCAGGCTGGCGAAACCCTGCACACGATTGCAGAGAATCTCAAGTCAGACCCGTGGAGAATCATCTGGGACAATCAGATTTGGAATCAGAACCTCGAAACCGGTATGACCCTTCGGGTCCGAAAAGCACCCCCCAAACCGACCTATCTCGTGCATCGAGTCACCAGTGGTGAAAACCTTGGTGTTATTGCTCGCAGGTACGGCACTACAGTGCGGGCGATTCAATCTGCGAACACCTTAGGACGGGGCACGTTGATTAGGATCGGTCAACGTCTTCGCATCCCAACCGTAAAGTAGTGTCCTAGCTAGTTAGAGCTTCCAACCTCAAGCAATAGAGCGTGCTCCTACTGGAAGAAACTCGCGCACTCGATTGATGTTTTGGCTCCATTACTGACGCTTCGCTTGTTCCACCATACGTGCCACATCGGCCAACAACTCTTTAGCGTCATACACAATGCCATCCTTAATCGTGTACTTGACGCCTCCGACTTGTTCAACCATGCCGGTCTGGTCATTCAATTTCGCCGCACCAGTCCCGTAGAGCACTTGCAAGTTCTCTAAGGGATTCGCATCAACAATGACGAGATCAGCCAGCAGGCCTGGACGAATGATCCCATAGTCGATGGGAATGCCTAGTGGCTCATGTAATGTTTCGGCACCATTTAAAGTAGCAGAGCGAATCACTTCCAGTGGGTGAAAACCTGCTTCCTGTAACAATTCCAGTTCGCGAACGTATCCGAACCCGTACAGGTTATAGATGAACCCTGAGTCAGATCCGGTGGTGACACGGCCACCCTGATTCTTAAAGTCATTGAGAAACGACATCCAGACACGGTAGAAATTCTTCCAAGCGACCTCGTCATGAGTAGTCCAGTAGTACCAGTACGCACCGTGATTAATTCGACTCGGTTCAAAGAATTCCCATTGCGAAGGTAACGTATAGATGTCATGCCAATCAGCATTTCGGGCACGCATGACATCACGGCCAGCCTCGTATATCGTCATTGTCGGGTCGATCGTTGTTCCAAGTTGAAGGAATTCATCGATGAGCGCCTGCCATGCGCTACTGCCTCGAGGATGAATTTGGTTCCAGAGCCGTGCCACTTGCCCAAATCGATGCTGCTCGTCGCTTTGATTATGGTCGGGCGGCCAATTCTGGACGGTATAGTCCTTTAATAGCGATTCAAATAGGCCGTAATAATGAGTCACCGTACCTAATCCGAGTCGCGCCGCATCGATAGCATTCATCCGTGCAACACCAGTTTGACCAAGATGCGCCATCGTTCCCATCCGGTGCTGCTTCGCTTCGTCAATGAGTGCAGCCATGATTAACGGGTCGTGGGATCCTAATTTCAGTCCTTGCACACCCTGCGTTGCAGCCCATCGCACCCACTCACGCGCGACCTCAGCACTCTCAACCGGTCCACCATCCCAGCCATTCCCGCTACCAGGACGCCCGTATGGTACGATTCGTGGTGCGACGATCTCATTTCTGGCACTACGGGCAGACTCTTCAAGCACCCAGTCGCGTGCTCCCGCTCCAGCATCCCGAACTGTAGTAACACCATGCCCCAGCCATAACTTGTAGGTGTACTCCGCTTCGGGCGCCTTGGGTGTTCCGCCAATATGCGTATGCAGATCAATAAATCCAGGCATGACGAACATTCCGTGCGCATCGATTTCGTGAATTGCACCTTGAGGTCGCGCAGACTCAGCAATCGGCGTTCTTGGAGACCCGACCCCTCTTACCGAAACAATCCGATTACCTTCGACAACTATGTCAACAGGTCCTCTCGCTGGCGCACCAGTACCATCAATGACTGTTGCTCCCTTTATGATTAGACGTTGGTACGGTCCATCGCCCTGAGAGCCACGCGGCGGAGCTGGAATCATCCCAGTTGAAGGCTGACCAAATGCCCAACCGGTACATACTAAGGAACAGGCTATCCAAAACCCGGTCAGTCTTCTGGCCCTGTTCATATCTTCTCCTTTTGATTTATTAAACCAATCCTGAATGCCTGCGATACACCTGGTTGTTGCATGGACGACTTTCATCCACCTTCCAAAGCCGAGAGAATCGTAATCTCATCTCCTGCTCGGACCTTCACGTCCAATTCATCGCTCTTTAGTTGACGTCCATTCAGAAAGACGGCTAAGACTGGATTGAGATTTAGTGACTTCCACACCAAAGAGCCGAGCTCGGCATAACGTTCAGTGAGTGCTCGCAGAGTCGCTTCAACCGTGTCACCCTCCAGATCAACGGATTCGACCCCGCCGATTCGCTCAGAAAAGAGCGCCGGAAAGCTTACAGTAATACTCATAACGCTTCGATTTCTTTATTGAACACCGCCCAGACTTTGTCCTGCAACTCGGCAAAGAATTCACGAGTTACAAAAGATTCGGTTTGCACATTTGGATTCGGTTGTTCAAACACTTGATCCGGTAGTGTGTACTCCGAATCTTCATAGCCTTGCTTACGCTCAATTGCTAAGCCGCGAAGGTAGGCTCGACGCACAGCCGCCATCATTTCTTCAAGTGAAATATCCAAACTCCCCTCCACTTGCAGTGCCGCCACCGCCATCTTCTGGCTTAGTCCCCCGAACTTACACGTCCCAAGTAAATCGTCACGAACCTGATAGAGCCCTTTCTGAGTGATGGCCTTCACCCAGTAATCCATTGAGGTATCCCCTTCCATCACCAACGCCATAAAAGTAGCCATTGTCATATGTCCCCCAGCAATAGCCCATGGGTAGCCTGGGTTGGTTTCTGGAATATACGCTGGCAATTCCAGGCCTTTTACATGCATGGCATAACTAGTTTCTCCACACTGCTCGGACAACCTCTTGACGCCATGGCCCAGCTCCGGCAACTGACCATTGCCCGTATCTTCAACCAGAGCCATAATTTTTTCAGCATCCCCAAAGGTTGCACCGTTCATAATCGGTTTATCAGGATGGCGCTCGTTGTAATCGAGCACATACCCAATCGTTGTCCCGAGTGAGATCGAATCCATCCCCAGATTGTCACCGCGTTGCACAAGTTGCCAAGCTGTCGTGGGATCGTCGACGCCAAGGTTAGTGGCCAATAGATTCAGGGGCTCATAGTCGAATTTGGCCCTGAAAGATCCGCGGCTGCCATCACTCTTCTTTTCGTAGATGTTCTTATGACAATTGATGCCACAGCGATAACAGGATTCGGCTTTGATAACAAACTGGTCTTCGAGAGTCTCTCTGAATAAGCTAGTCGGGGTATCGTCCCCATTGGGCCGAAAATTGTTTTGTGGCAAAGTGTGTGTTTTATGGAGAATCGGAAAATTAGACCAGGTCCCTCCCAAACCACCCTTGTTCGCTTCTCTAAACTTTGTCGAACCAGGCCCCTGTGCGATTTTCTTGTTTAGTTCTTTAGTCTCCGGCGCTAACTTCGTATGTTTATCGGCACTCCGCGCAACGAAGCCGATTATGTTTTTCGAACCCATAATCGTGCCCATGCCGCCACGGCCGGCAAATCGACACTTGTCATCTCCAGATTTGAGTTCGTTTTCTGTACTCATTGCGACAGCAGCAAAATAGCAACCAGTATAGTTTTCACCCGCAGGCCCAATGACAGCAAAGTGCGCATCTGAATATTCCGCGTGGAGCGCAAGGATTTTCTTGTGAGTGTCCATACCGAGTAGGGATTCTGCTGGGCTCAAAGCGACTGCAGGCCCATCGGGTTGTTCCTCGATCACGATAAGAACTGGTGAACTCGACTTGCCTTCGATGACGATTTCATCGATCCCAGCCCATTTCATCTTGGAGCCAAACTTGCCGCTCCCTGCGGACCAAATTGCTGCTGGCAAGCCCTTGTTGGAATGTTTCAATGGACTATACGAAGAAAAATAGGTCCGTAGCCCCGTCATGACATTTGAGCCCGTCAATAAACCTGTGTTCACGATTAACGGATTGTTCGAGGAAAACGCATCACTAACATCACGCGTCATCAGCATTTGGAACGACCGTCCAAAGCCACCCAAGACGTCCTCGAGATTACCGCACGGTACTTCCTCTATATGAATCGATCTCGTATTAAGATCGATCGTGCACCGCGTGTACCAGACTTTCTGGGGGTCGAATCCCCCGCCATTATTCGAGTTCCGCATGCCTGCTCCATGTCATAAGTTATTCGCACTTCAGAAAATTCCGATTCCAAGCCAAGGTGCGTCGAAAGACGTTTCAAGTATAACTTCTCTAGGGTATTCCGGGATCAACTGGAATTTGCACATCTACATATGTTGCACAGCTATCGTAGCTGCAACGACTCCTCCTAGAGCCCCTCTAGCGGGACTCTGCACGAAGTACCTCGACCAATGCAGCGACGTCGGTAGCATTATTGTAAAGATGTGGTGAAATACGAAGTGCACGACCCCGTAACGAGACGAAGACATTTCGCTCACGCAGCCTAGCAAACACGGTCGCAAGGTCAACCGACTCCGGAGCATACAGACCAAACAAATGCGCGCTCCGCCATTTTTCTCGCTCGAAACCAAAACCAAGCGCTTCCGCCTCTACGAACAATTCGGCGGTAAGTGTTCGACAATACTGTTGAACCTCGTCGAGATTCCAGCGTAAAACCTGTTCGAGCGCAGCGATGAGCATGGGCGTTAAGACAAAATTCGCGTGCTCGCCCACATCGTAGCGTTCCGCTCCTGGTCGATATTGATCGGAGTAGTTCACCAAGTTGCGAAAGTCCTCGCTCCCGACGCGTGCAAACGTGTGATTCTCAAGTGGTTTTCCACCATCGTACCGTGGTCCGAAATAGCCTAAGCCTATTGAATACGGACCGAGGAGCCATTTATAGGCAGCGCAAATAAGTGCATCTGGTTTAAGCCGTTCAACGTCAAACGGCATCGCTCCGACGGCCTGCGTACCGTCAACTATAAACGCCGCATCGCAATCACGGGCACGGGTGCCAATCGCTTCGAGGTCAAAACACGTACCATCGGTCCAATGCACCGGTGCCGATGCGACAATCACGGTGTTCCGATCGACTGCCTCAAGTATTCTAGTGCTCCACTCGTCACCCCGGTGCAAACGAACCGGAGGCTTCACCGTCCGCACTTCCAAACCATGCATTTGAGCAACGACGTGCCAAGGGTATACGTTACTGGGAAACTGTTCGTGCGCTACGACGATGTTCTGTCCTGCCTCGAACAACGTATTGTGCGCCACCACAGCCATCCCATACGAAACAGCTGGTAGGATTGCGATGCGTTGTGCCTCGGGCGTATTTACCAATTGTGCGAATAACGCGCGCGCGCGATTGCTATCAGTGAAAAAATCTTCGGGCATAATCTGACTTGGCACCTGTTTACGAGCGATGCCAGTCATTCCAGCGTCAGCAACAGTTTTCGGAATGGGCGACATGTAGGCACAATTCAAATAGTGAGTATCCTCGGGTAGTGCAAAGAGATCCCTCTGTGACGTCAACATCAATCATTCCCCAGAGTCTGTTGGTAACTGCTGTTCCCACCTCGAGTGGCGACAATAATTCCAACCAAAATGGTGGCTCCTCCTACCAGTGTCTGCATTTCTAGCGTTTCGCCAAGAAGCACATAACCTAGTGCCAACGCTACGACCGGAAAAACGTAGGACGCAAACGACAATGTGCTAACCGGGAACTTCTTCAACAAGCTATAGAAGATCACAAATCCAAAGACGGAACCAACAATCGACAAGTACAGCACCGAGCTCACCGCAGCGGGAGTCCAGGACACATGCGTTACGTTTTCACTCCAGAACGAAACTACCAGCAATAGTGCTGCCGCATAGGTCATCGGCAAAGCTGTCAGATTGTACGGGTGGAAGTGATACCCCCATTTTTTAATACCCACGTTACTAAGACTGACGACGAAGGGAGATATCAGAGTTACGGCAGCTCCAATCACGTTAAGGCGATTGGGTAACTGTAAGTCATCCTGGAAAATAAAGACGACCCCAAAGAATCCAAGGAGTACGCCAACGAACTTTCTCCAGGTGATTGCCTCAGAGTCGACTGCCACATGGGCCAGCAGCATGACAAACAGTGGATTTGTCGCGAATAGCACCGCGCTGAGGCCAGCTGGAATGTACTGTTGCCCCCAGTACACTGCACCATATGACAAACCGATGCCGACGCCGA
>Ga0209035_10000682_pt1 | contig 13386 bp, 12 predicted proteins | sample MarorgKNORR_S2LV_6_FD_188220 | JGI IMG/M metagenome (GOLD analysis project Ga0209035, IMG submission 188220) | Marine microbial communities from the Southern Atlantic Ocean, analyzing organic carbon cycling - AAIW_A/KNORR_S2/LV (SPAdes) (version 2) | ecosystem: Environmental > Aquatic > Marine...
TATTGGTTTCACAAAAATCAACATTAGGATATGCTGCAGTATTTACAATCACGTTAGGTTTAAAGTCATCTATTAATTTTTCAAGTTTTTTATAATCATGTAATAAATCAATTTTTGTTTTATTGTATGTATCACTAACATCATGAGTATTTGTTGTCAGATGAATCTCATTGTTTGGTTCAAGATATTTTGATAATGTGCTTCCTACAAGACCACTCCCACCAATAATTAATATATTCATATAACTAAATTATTTTTGTATATTCCACTTTTCCCAATTATAATCATCAAAGGATACATTATGTTCATCTTTATTATCGGGCCTCCAAGCAGGTTCTACCAATGACAAAATCATACTAACATCATTAGATAAATTAATGTGGCATGACGCATAATTTCTTGGAATTTGAACAAGATTAGGTTTTTCAAAACTAGATTCAATTTCTATATATTTACCAGATTTATCTCTAATAATAAATACAACTTTACCTCTGATACAAACAAAATAACTATATCTGATTATATGAAGATGAGGACCTTTGATTTCTCCAGGATTAATAGTGGTAACATAAACCATTTTTGGATGAACTTTTATAATATCTTCCCAATCTTTCCAAACTGGAATAAGAAAACCATTAGTATGACCATCAACTATATCACGTGTTTGATGTTTTTCTAATGCATAAGATTTAATTTCATCTTCAGACATAAAAAACAATTTTTTGAAAAGTATAAAAATTTTTGAATTAATTGAATAGAATCAATACTAGGTATAGTTTACATATTACACACAAAAAGGCATTTTTGTGAATCAGAATTATTGCGTGTCCATAATTCTTCCTGCTTATAATGAAGAATTGCAATTAGAAGCGTGCGTGTTAGAGACATTAAATAGCATGAAAAAACTAAATGTTAAATTTGAAATAATTATCGTTGAAAATGGCTCAACTGATTTAACATATCAAATAGGTCAAAAAATTTCTGGATCATATTCAGAAGTTAAAATATTTCATCTTGATACACCGAGCTTTGGAGCTGCAATAAAAAAAGGCTATAATGTTGCAGAGGGTAAAGTGATAGTAAATTTGGATGTAGATTTATCAACAGACATGTCATATTTAGCAAAATTAATTGAATATTCAAGAAATTATGATGTAGTCACCGGTTCAAGATATTTAGAAAAAAAAATGGTGAAAAGAGATGCTAATAGATATTTTTTAAGTGTGATTTTTAATTGGTTTTTTGTAAGGATTCTTCTAGGTTCAACTTTAAAAGACAATAACTGTGGTTTTCGTGCTGTAAAACGAGAAATTGGCTTAAAAATTTTTCAAGATGTTCAAAATGAAAAAGATTTTGGAATGGTTGAATTCATAGTAATTGCTCAGAAGAAAAAATATAAAATTAAAGAATTTCCTGTAAGATGGAAAGAAAATTCACGGAATATATCTCTAAAGTTTATACTGAATTTTTTGATTCCAGCATTGAAATTATGGATTAGATTAAATTTTAAAAATAAAGAAATTAGAGAGTAATTTAAGGAGTAATGTAAAATTGATCAATGGTAATATAATAATATCAATAATTTAAGGAAATCGTATTGAAATTAGAACATAGTATTTCTAAAGATTACTTACCTTATAAAAAACTCTCATTAATCCTAACAATTAGTTTTTTAATAATTACAGCATACATAGCATTTTTTCATCATACTTCATGGATAGTTGATCAAGATGGAATGATGTATCTTCATGCAGGTGAAGAAATTCTACAAGGAAATGGAAAAAATATAAAATTATTTGACGCACCATATGGTGGACCAATATTTTTTGCATTTGTTAATTCATTTTTTAATGAAGGTTTTGTAGTTATGAAAATAATTTCATTATTAGCTGGGAGTGGTTCAGTGTACTTAGCATATAAAATTCTCAATAATGTTACAAAATCTAGGACAGCATTTCTAGGACAAATCTTTTTTGCATTTCACCCATTTGTAGGGTTTTTTTCAATTCAAGCAGAAATTGACATGTTTCCAATTCTTTTTAGCATGGGATCGTTATATTTTATTACAAAAAAGGAATTAAACTTTTTAGACATAGTTTTTTTCGCATTTTTTATTGGAATTTCATTTATGATAAGAACACAGGCGATTGTAGTTCTCATTACTGGAATAATTTTTTTAATTATTTACTCCAAACAAAATTTCAGAAAGAATGTTACATATTCATTAATGATTTCATTAATTTTTATAATTACAATTTCGCCATTAATTTATTATAATGTTAGTACACATAATGTATTATTTGATCATGATCCAACATTCTTTTTACAATTCAGTAGTTTTCATCAAACACCTGAATGGAAAAACCAGGTAGTTGAGATAGCTCAAAACGGTGATGGTTTTCTCAAAGCTGTTTTCATTGACTTTGATTTATTTGTAAAGAATTATTTTCATAACTTATTCTACAATTCTCCAAACAAATTTTTTAATTTTTTTGATAAAACGAATATTTCTCTAATACCAGCAATTCCATTACTAAGTATGATTCCTATGTTAGGTGGTTTAACATATATCTGCAAAACATTCAATAAAAAATACTCAAAGAATATTTTACCATTATTATTGCTTCCATTCATTTTCTGTCTAATAACTTCAGTTGTGAATCTTAATGCTGGAGAACAATTTCTAATTACATGGATCTCAATTTCAGTTATATCTGCAATATTTTTTTCAGACTTTATTCCAAACATAATTCTTAAGCAAAGAATTCATGAAAAAAAATATATTATTTCATCAAAAAAAATTTTAATAATATCAATCATTGTTTTGATTTTATTATCAAATGTTGGATATTCATATGTGATGTTTAGGGCTACATCATCATATCAAGCATTTGATAGTGTTTCAAAAGAAATTGAGCTAATAATGATGCCTGAATCAGTAATCAAAAGAGAAATGATAGTTAATGAAATTTGGAAAAAAATATCCGATGATCCTGATATAAAAAATAGTTATGTTATGACACCACAATATTATTTTGTCCCATACGGGGAAGCTAATTTTGTTCGTGGTCAGTTTAATGAGGGTCCAAAAAATGATACAATTGAAAACTATATTACAAGAGAAAATTGGAAGCATGTAGAATTATTTCATTCAAATATTCATAGTATACCAATGGATAGATTAGATCTTAACCATCCTATTCCAAAATATATTATACATGTAGATCGGGATTTTGATGGTAAGAAACAACATGGTTTTTTAAAGATTCTAAATGATCCATCAAATAATGAAATACCATCAAATTTTGAAAATATTTATTTTTCAAAAGAACATGGAATATCAGTTTACAAAATTACTAATTTTGAATAAATATTGAATTTTTAATTTCAAATATAATTATGATATATTTCTACAATATCTACAAAAAGTTTTTTGAAGCTTTTTCTATTATTGCATAATACAGTTTTTCAGCTATTAGACGATTTCCTTCATCTCCGGTGTGACCTGCATCAAAATACATTGTAATTTCCATATCATCAAAGATCTTGCGCATGTCTATTGTTTGCATGCATTCTGAATTTAATTCATTTAATGCAAGCGCATATTTTTCATAGTGTTGAAGAGTGTTAAAGTGGTCAGCATGTTTATAGTGTATTTGTTCTTCTTCTGTTAACACCTTATTTCCTGTGCCCACCAATGGTTGTAACGCTATAATTACATCAAATCCATTTCCATAGTCCGTTTTACATATTTCACTCCAATTATTGCGCCAGGTATCAACTTTTTTATCGATATCAGTAGAATCAAAAATAATGTTTTCATTTGCACGCCAATTAAAGTAATTTTTTAGAATCACTTTACCGGTTTTATAAATATCATTTTTTAAAATCACTCTTAGTATTTTTTCACTTGATTGATAATCTATACTGTCCTCAAAAACATCATATGGTCTGTTTATGTCATTCCAACCATCGTAAATTATGAATAGATCGGGGTCATACTCAAGGAGTATATTCCTGATGTAATTTGTTTCCGTGAAAGAATATGCTTTTGGTATTCCTGCATTTATAACTTCAACTTTAAAATTCAAATTAGCATCATGAAATTTTTTTTGCAAGAATCCAGGAATTGTTGTTAAATCAGATGTTGCTCCCACTCCAAAGGTAGTTGAACCTCCCACAACAAAAATTCTATAAACATTTTCTGATTTCTCTTTAGTAATTTCAGGACCACGAAAACCATCTGAATTGATGTTAACAGTTAGTACATGTTGATTTGGTAGTAAATGAAGGAAAGGTTGATCTGACCATATTATATCATCATTAGCATGACAAATTGCTCGTTTTAGCTCAAAATCAACATCTTGGAAAACCTCACTGTTAATGAACATACAATTTGGATTATAGTAATCGTATGCTCTAACGATTCCTTCAATTGCAACAATAATCACCAGTAATAATAAAACGCCCAACAAAAACTGTTTTTTATATGATACTTCAACTGACAACTTCGGAACTTACCTCCAAAAATAAGAGTTGATTTTAAGATTCAACTTCGGTAAAAATTTTTTTTGTTTGGAAATTTTATGGAAAGTATTAAATCTGCAAGTTCTCTAAATGCACCCTTACCCCCTTCTTGTTTACAAATATATTTTGCAGTTTGTTGAGCTATTTCTACTCCATCATTTGGAGTTGCAGAAAATCCAACCTTCTTCATTAATTCAATATCGTTTACATCATCTCCGATAAATGCTATTTCTTCTTTTCGTAAATCAAATACTCCACAAATTTTTGGTAACAAGGATTCCTTGTTATTAATACCCATAAAGATTTTTGAAACGTTCATATCTTTTGACCATTTTTTTACAATTTCTGATCTTTCTTTAGTTAAGATTACAGTTTTAATATCACATCTTAAAAGTAGGTTTACGCCCATACCATCACGAACATGAAATTTTTTCAATTTTTCACCTGATTTTGAATAATACCTTCCACCATCAGTTAAGACACCATCCACATCAGTTATAATTAACCTGATATTTTTACAATTTTTTTTGTATAATTCCTTTAATCTTCTCAAACATTGAATAAAAATGGCAGCTACTTATCTTTTTTTACTATATCATCGATAACTAAAATAATATTAAAAATACTCTAATTTTTGTTCATGAAAAAAGAAATTGAGGAAAGCATTCTTAGAAGTTCTTCTATAATAAAAGGGTCAATTTCGCTGTCTTCTGACATAGAAAAAGCAGTTACAATAATTGTAAATTGCCTAAAAAATGGAAATAAAATTATTTTATTTGGCAATGGTGGAAGTGCGGCAGATGCTCAACACATAGCAGCCGAATTTATAGGAAGATTTCAAAAAGAAAGAAAAAGTTATCCTGCAATTTCATTAACTTCTGATAGCTCCGTTATCACTTCATTATCAAATGATTACTCATTTGATCTAATTTTTAGTAGGCAGTGCGAAAGTTTGGTAAATGTGAATGATGTTGTAATTGGAATCTCAACAAGTGGAAATTCAAAAAACATAGTAAAAGGACTTGAAATATCTAAAGAAAAAGGGGCAAAAACAATTTCGTTATTAGGAAATTCTGGTGGTACAATCAAAAACTATTCTGACATCGCAATAATAGTTGATTCAGATGTTACCGCTCATATTCAAGAGGCCCATCGAGTTATTTATCATACTATCTGTAATTTTGTAGAAAAATCTCTTTCAGAATAAACTCTAAACAAATTCTCCTGGTGATTGATTTACTCCAACATCTTTTTCTAAAATTTGTATCTCTTTAACCAATTTCTCTTTCTGTGTTTCTTTATGTTGAGTATTATCAAATTCTATATCTCTCAAAAGCATAGAACCTAATGTTCTTGATAATATTTTTCCAATTCCATCTACGTCAGAACCCCTTTCAGCGATCTGTTCTTTAATCATCTGTTTTTTATCATTGCTTGTAAAAAATACAACTTTCATTGATTTATTTGATTGTTCTGGAAGTCCTTCGAAATCTCTTTCAATCAATTTTTTAAAATCATAATTAAATTCAGATTCATATTTCTGTTCACAATCAAAAACATTTCTTTTTCTTAGCTTACTAAACTGCTTCAATTCCAAAAGATAATCACAATACTTTGAAAATACATCTAGATTTTTCTTTTGTAATAATTGTTCAGCAATTTTAAATGCCTCATCATGAATTTCATCTACTAGCTCTAGTGTAGCAATAGCTCTATGTCTAAAAAGAACATTCTTACCTAGTTCGCCTTTATAGTATCTATCAATAACAGTTCTGTCCGATTTTATGAATTTCCTTAATTTTTCTTTTGAATCCCAAAGTTCTGTTTTAGTATCATTATCGAAAGATGAATAAAGTCCAATTAATTTTTCAGTGAATTTATGTCTATTATTATGTAAGATTGAAAGTAAATCTGAAGATTTTATCTCAAAATTTTCAAGAAATCTATATAATTCAACTAAAATCCTGTCTTGATAGAAAAGCCCTTCAGTTAAAGCAAACGCTCTGCATTCATAATAATCTTCTAATGAAAGGCTTTCCGTTGTTACACATATTTCTTCAATCTCTGCACATAAGATCTCTTTACCGTCAAAATCATAAACTCCATAACATCTTGGAAGAACTCTAAACTTTGTACCCATACCCCATTTCTCTCTAGAATATTTTGAACCAAGTTCTGATCCTTCAAGAATCATGCATTGGTACATAGAAATCAAATTCATATCTGCGTCAGCTAATTTTAGAACTGTTTTCATATGCTTTTCTTTAGAATCCCCAGGTAACGCCAAAATTACTTCTGAATATGTATTAGCACTTATTTTATTTCCCGCTTTAGTCATTTCAAGTAGTTGATCTTCAGAAATATTATTACGTTTAATCTTTAATAATACATCTTTATCCAATGATTGAACCGACGCAGCTAAACTCATACTACCTTTTAGAATTTCAGCACATTCCAAAACTCTAGGTTTGTTATTTTTTCCCGTTGATACCTGAATGTAATATGGATAATCAAATTTTTCTTTTACTCTAGCAATCGCATTCGAAATCTCAATGTCCTGATTATACATTCCAAAATTAAGATCAGCTAAAGTGAGAACTTTACCTTGATAACGTGATGCGATATATTCTAATTCTTTTTCAAACCTTGAAACTTCTTTTGAATAAACTTTTGAACGATCTTTAATACCGTCAACACAAAATGTGCATGAAAATGGACATCCTCTATTAGATTCTAATAGTGGTGAAAGCTTTGGTTCGTTTAGAAATTCATCTAGATATCCTTGTAAATAAGGAGATGGGATATCATCTAGTCTAGTAACTCTAGGACTAAAATCTCCAGCCTTGCAAAATTGATTATTTTTTATAGAATAACATCCCATTACACCACTGTCTTTCACTTTTTCAATACTATGTGTTTCATACCACAAATCAACAATCTTTGTAAATGGTTCTTCTGCTTCACCTATTATGTACAAATCCACTGAAGGATGATTTCTTAACCATTCTTCTCTACTTTTATCATCTAATGGAAAATTTGGTCCCCCAAACACCACAAGTGTTTTGGGTGAATGTAATTTTATTTCTTTAGCAAGCTCATATGATAATTCAGCATTCCAGATATAATTAGAAAAACCAATTAGTTTTGGATTCTTTGATAAAAATGTCTGAATAAATTTTTGTGGGTCTTTGAAAATTTCAATTTCGAATTTATTGTTATATTTTGAAAAATGAAGAAAATTTGATTTTATTGAGGCTATTGGATATGGCATTAAATTGGTGGCATAGGATCCGCTTGCTGTATGTGTTAAATCACAAATAGTGATTATTTCTTTTTCCATTTCTTGATATTATTTTACCATAAATTGTATTTAGCGATTTGGATTTTTTTATCACTTTTGATTTGAGAATATATACATACCAATTGCGCCTCTTAGTTTGGAAGAATTTTCTAAAGGTATTACCTTATAATTTAACCAATTTAACAGATTTTTGATATTTTCTTTCCTAATTTGTAATCCAGTATCTTGAAAAATTTTTGGGAGTCTTTCACTGAGGTCCTGAATTAATTTTTTATTACTCCCCCACGAATATTCTATTGTTTTCCAAGTCAAATTTAATTTTAATTTTTTTGACCAATCCATAAAATCAATTGGCGTGAAATAATGAAGATCAGCTAATGTTATTGGAGCTTCTAAGAGAAAATATAATGTCATTAAAATAAAACCTCTCGTGTTAGCCCAATTTGGACTAGTGATGACAATCTTCCCTCCTGGTTTTAAATTATTTTTTAATTTTTTCAACATGAAATAAGGATTATCCATATGTTCCAATGTGCCTACTGAAATAATTACATCATATTTTCCTAAAATTTTCTTTGATACATCTATTAACTCATATTTCAAGTTTGGATTTTGGTATTTTCTTTTTGCAATTTCAATTGCACTTTTTGAATAATCTACGCCATTAACATTCCCTCCTTTTTTTGAAATTAAATAAGCTAATTTTCCTGTACCGCAACCTACATCCAATATTTCTTTATTCTTCCATCGAGCTAACTTCAATACTTCTTTAAATTCTTCAGTTTCACGAATTCTATCTTGTTTTTTGAATACATTATTATAGATTTTTTTAAGTTGCAAATTTTTTTTCATTTTACTTCTCATTTATTCCTCTTCTATTAAATTCCTTAATCTTTTTTATATGCTCGTTAGCTACTTTTTTTAAAACACTTTCATTTTTTTGTAAAAACAATTTCATATCATCCTCATTAATTTCTGTATCTAGAAGATTTCCATTAAAATAAAAGTTCTCATGATATTTTGTTACAAAATCCATATAATCAAACTCAAATGAATTTTTTTCGTAAATTTGAATAAATCTGTCTAGATCATCAGCGCTAACTTCTTTCTTTAAACTTTCTTTGATTTTATTGGAGAGTTTATGAACATCTTGTACTAGCTCAACTGACGGTAATATTGAGTAATCCATTTCACTCAATATTATAGAAGGTTTTCTGTAAAATGCCGCTTCTAATCCAGTTGTTCCACCGATAGTAACAACCAATGAACATTTCTTGAGAATTTCTTGTGATGGAACAGTTGGATGCATTAAAACTACATTTGATATTTCCATGATTTCTTTGTAATCAGATATATCTCTCCACTCACGTGTTTCCTGCGCAGGATGTTCTTTAACAAGTAATTTGTAATTAACAGGTAATGATTTTGCTATGCTTCTAATAAGCTCAATTTGATTTGTAAAAAATGGTGCGGCTAATAATAAATTACGCTCTTGTTCAATGTGTAATGGATAATAGACAAATTTTTTATTTTGAGGAATATTATAGTCTAGATTTTTATTAATGAATGAATTCCTTTTTTGTACTTGTCTTGATTTTTTGATTTCAAACATTAAAACTTTTGAACGATCACGACCATAATAGGTATAATTGGTTTGATTACTATTTTGTTCACCGTTTTTTAAAAAATTTTTTAATGCTTGAAGTTTTTTTAATTTTGAAGTTCCAGCCTTACTCTTATAATCTTCTATTTGTTTAACTATGTCAAATGATTTGAAATGATCTAATAATTCATCAAAACTCCTGTTCTTTGTTTTAACGTCTGATAATTTTATTTCAAAATCAAGATGATTAGCTTGTTGAGATATAACACATCTATGCCCTAATTTTGACATGTATAACATCAAAATTTTGATATTTTTTCGTTTACAAATTTCAGAAAATAAATGATCATAATGAAATGATGTTAGAGAAGTTATGAAATAATCTGGTTTGGTTTTTTCTAATATATCTTCAAATAATCTGCATTCTTGTGACAATATATTTAAAATTTGATTAGATGAGAACTGATAAAATTCATTGAATCTATAAAATATTCTTTCATTGATTGCTAATTGCATAAGGTTTATCTGATATTTGTCCTCAAATTTTTCCAAATATTCCAAATCTGGCTTTTGCTCTGTATTTTTTATGTAATCATGTAAGAACCATAAATTCTTGAAATTTACTAACTTTTGTTCGAGAAAAAATTTTTTTGGTTTATTTGGTACATCAATAATAGCATCGATCTCATATCCAAAATCTTTTTGAAGATAATGTGATAAACAAAAATGTAGTACATCACCACTTAACCAAAAAAGAAGCTTTTTTTGCATTTTAAATCCTAATATTTTTTAAATAATTGCATATTTTAAAACTGTCACTAGTAATTTCTTTTAAAATGACTCCTGTCTGGCAAACAATTCAATCAGTCCTAGAATTAATTAGAAACTAAAATAGCGAATTTCTATGATTGGTTGTATAGTTCAGGCTAGAATGGGTTCGTCCAGATTACCAGGTAAGGCAATGATGGAAATAGATGATAAAAATCGTGTAATTGATTGTGTTGTAAAACAGCTCAAACATTGTAATTTATTAGATGAGATCGTAATAGCCACAACAATTCTACAAGAAGATGACATTATTGAAGACTATGTAAGAAAAAAACATATTCAATGTTTTAGAGGCAGTGCACTAGATGTGCTTGACCGACATTATCAATGCGCAAAATATTTCTCATTTTCTATTATAGTTCGTATTACTTCAGATAACCCTCTTGTAGATCCAGAAATTATAGATAAGATTGTTACATTATTCAAAACAAGTAATTATGATTATATTTCAAATGAACAACCTCCAACTTTTCCTTTGGGTTATGATGTAGAAGTTTTTTCTTTTTCCGCATTAGAAACTGCATGGAAAAATGCAAAATTGCCATCAGAAAGAGAGCATGTCACTCCATATTTTTATAAAAATAAAGAAATTTTTAAGCAAATAAATTTTGGTAGTACAATAGATGTATCAAGTATACGATGTACATTGGATACCAATGATGATTACAATTTAATCAAAAAAATTATGCATAAGATTAATCATAGACCAATTCTCTTAAATGATGTTTTAAAGTTGTTTGAAAAGGAGCCAGAACTATCACAGATAAATAAACATGTAAAACATGATGGCTATCTAAGATCATTAAAAAGTGACGAAAAGTTTCTTAAATCTAAACTAAAAAAATGACTGCAAAAAATAAAATAAAATTATTTGATCCTACTATCGGAAAGGAAGAGGAGACTGCTATTAAAAAAGTACTTACAAGTAGATTCTGGGCATCTGGTTCTGGTGCTGGTAGTGTACAAAGATTTGAAAAAGAATTTAGAAATTATGTTAAGTGTGATAGTTGTATAGCAGTAAATAGTGGTACTGCAGCACTTAATTTGGCTTTATCATTAGTTGATATAAAAAACAAGGAAGTTATCTTGCCATCACTCTCGTTTGTATCAACGGCACATTCAATAATAATTAATGGCGGAGTACCAATTTTCGTTGATGTTGAACCTGAAACGTTGTGTGTAAACCCATTAAAAATTAAAAATGCAGTTTCAAATAAAACTGCTGCAATCTTACCTGTTCATTTTGGTGGTATTCCATGTAACCTTAATGAGATAAAGAAAATTGCAAAAAAACACAATTTACATGTTATAGAAGATGCGGCCCATGCTGCAGGTTCAACATATGAAAGAAAAAAAATAGGCTCTCATAGCACCGCTGTGTGTTTTAGTTTCCATCCAGTCAAAAATCTGGCTATGCCTACTGGAGGATTAATTTCAATCAATCATAAAAAGCATCAAAAATTTAAGAAATTGCTGTCTGCTCGTAGATGGTGTGGAATTACTGATAGAAAGGAAACTGATTATGATGTTAAAGAATTAGGTTGGAATTACTACATGAATGAATTTTCTGCTGTGATAGGATTACAGCAATTGAAAAAATTAGAAAAGTTAAATAAAATTAGAAAAGCTATTGCAAAAAAATATGATCAAAAAATCAATTTAGGCAGGAAAATGCCGTATAATGAAAATTGTTCATATCATCTCTATTGGATTCTTGTAAATAACCGTAAAAAATTTAGGCAAAAATTATCATACAATGGAATTGAAACAGGCACACATTACAAACCCATTCATTCAATGAAGATGTATAAAAATTCTAATCACTTACCTGTAACTGAACATGTTGGAAAACATATTGTAACAATTCCTATACACGCCAATCTAAAGACACAAGAAATCGAAAAAATCATTGATTTAATAAATAAATTTGCATAATTTCAAAATTTTAATTTTTCAATTTTTTTAACAGCTGACACTAAATCTGCTAATTCTTCTGTATTGATAGATGAATCTGCATCTGGACCTCTAGAATTTCTTAATTTAACATGCTTTTCAATTAAAATATTTTTTGTATTTTGTTTCTTTTTCAACATTGCAAAAATTAATGATGCAGTAATTCCTAATGTATGATCTGAAAAACCATCATGCACTATGGCGCTCTTCCAATCAATTTTATTAATTTTCGTTGGATATTCAGAAATACAATAACAAAATATTTTTTGATTTTTTGAAAAAATTCTTTCAAGTTTTTTTCTGTTTCCACCCATACCCATACTAATTATAACTGGTTTTTGTGTAGCAGACTTTTCTTGTAATGTTTCCAATGCAAATGGATCTTTTAATAAACAAGTACGTGATGCAATCTTGTACCTTTTCACTTTCAATTTTTCTAAAAATTTTATTGCCTCAGGATAAAACGCACTACAAAAGAATTCAATGCCTACTTTATCTGCAATGACCTTTAATTTTTTAGCTTTTTCAAATGTTAATTCAGATTTCTTGATAAATTTCCAGTTAGGATGTTTATTATTATAAAGATCACTTGCGCGCCACATCTGAAATTTTACTGCACTTGCTCCAGCATTTTTTGATTCTTGAATTAATTTTTTTGCTTTAGTAAAACTACCCTCCCAGTTCGATGCAATCTCAGCAACAATGAAAGATTTCAACGTACTAACACATTAAGAGCAAGATTTAATCGTTTATTACATTTGAATCCATGTAATGGAAAAAAACCAATCAACAATTTATTTAAAATCTGTAACTAATTCAGACATTGAATTCTTATTTGATTTACTCAAAGAAAGAGATCCTAGTACAAATATATCACATAAAAAAATGCCAGCGCACGATGAACATGTTAAATTTGTTAGGTCAAAACCGTATTCAAAATGGTATATAATTTTTAAATCAAACCAAAAAGTTGGTTCAATTTATTTATCTAAAAATAATGAGATAGGCATATTTCTTTCCAAAAAATTTCAAGGAAAAAATATTGGAGATTTTGCATTAAATGATCTAATGAAAAAAAATCCTGGTAAACGTTTTTTAGCTAATGTTAATCCAAAAAATAAAAAATCAATCCAATTTTTTAAAAATAATAATTTTAAATTAATTCAATATACAT
>Ga0209035_10000684_pt1 | contig 13376 bp, 12 predicted proteins | sample MarorgKNORR_S2LV_6_FD_188220 | JGI IMG/M metagenome (GOLD analysis project Ga0209035, IMG submission 188220) | Marine microbial communities from the Southern Atlantic Ocean, analyzing organic carbon cycling - AAIW_A/KNORR_S2/LV (SPAdes) (version 2) | ecosystem: Environmental > Aquatic > Marine...
CTTGATAAAAATACTATCAAAAAATCACAAAAAACCTATAATGAATTAACATAAATATAACACCTGTAAGGGTATTAACTTCTAGAGGACTTGCTTATGACTGCCGAATTTATCAACCTACTTGCCCGTTGGGGCCATCTTTTATTTGGTATCACTTGGATTGGAATGCTTTACTATTTTAACTTTGTGCAAGGTGGATACTTTAAACAAGCTTCAGCTGAAGGCTTAGCCGACGCCAAAGCTAAATTAGCTCCCAGCGCGCTATGGTGGTTCAGATGGGGTGCTATGTTTACGTTTATCACAGGTCTTCTGTTACTAGAAGGCGTGATGCGTATGAATCAGTTGAATAACTATATTGTTATCGGTGTTGTCATGGGTACTCTGATGGCGGCAAACGTATGGATGATTATTTGGCCAGCACAAAAAATTGCTTTAGGTCTTGTTGAGGGCGGTGATAAGGCTGCAGCGGGCGCCAAAGCGCTTCTAGCTTCTCGCACTAATACCTTGTTTTCAGCACCTATGTTGTTCGGCATGTTAGCTGGGCCTCATTATGCGGGCCATGGTTATGGCACTGCGGTTGGTGGCACTGGGTTAACGGTTGCTTTAGTTATTATTGTAGCTCTAGAAATTAATGGGCTAAAAGGCAAACAAGGTCCAATGACTACCGTTAATGGTGTGATTGGTTCTAGCCTGGCTTTGACTGCGGTATTGGTTGGCGCGCTCAACCTACTTTAAAGTCGCTTAAATTAAAAGCCGGTGTTAGGTAACCTTCGCCGGTTTTTTTGTGGCTGTCATTTTTATATATTGGTTAAGATCAGCGTATAATTTGATGTAATGAGATAGTATTGAATCTGTCGCTGGTCAAATATGACAATGGAATCAAAAAAAGATATGGATAAAAAGCCCAAAACTTCAATTGTTGCCGAACGTGACGATATAATTGGACGCAATATACCAGAGTCGCGCGGTGAAGCGTCGACCTCAAAAGTTGGGCGTCAGTCACGTCCTTCTGATATATCTGGACTGATGAAGTTTATTCTATTGCTGACCTTTTTCGGCTTGATTGGAGCCGGAGTTTTTGGTGGATTACAGTATCAGGACCTTTCAGCTAAGCATGAGTCACTTTTGGCTCGATTTGATCTGCTTGAGTCGCGGCTTAGCAGCACGGATGAGTCGGTCACCCAGTCGGGTGCTGCGATGCAACTGAATATTAGTAAACACAGTGAAGAATTAAAAAAGCACTGGAGCGAAATCAGAAAGCTTTGGGGCGTCACCAACGATACAAACAAGACGAAAATTGCAGATAACAAAAAAGATATAGCTTTTCTTGCGGCTAAGAGGGTTGCCACGAAAGAGGCCATTGCCGCTGTGGTGGATCGAATTGACAAAGAGATTGCGGTTATTGGCGACGTAAGTGTTACCCAGTTGGGGCTTTCTGCAGACATAGAAAACACTAATGAGGTAATGCGCCAGTATGCCGATGAACTGAACCGACTAAAAGCATCGCTGTCGAGTTCTGAACGTGATCAGGCAAACAATGCTGAAGCTATTGAAGCTATAGAGGGCTTTCGTCGCCAAATGACACAAAAAATCTATCAGTTAGAACAGCTTTTGGCGACTCCTGCCCCTAAGCCTAAGATGAGCCTCGCTCAACCCTTAGTCGAGGATAGTTAAGTGACTCAACCGGCAAATTAACTCGTAATTACGTGGAGAAAGGCTTTAAGCTATGGCAAATACTTTCTACTGGCATGACTACGAAACTTTTGGTGTTGACCCCTCTAAGGATCGGCCATCACAATTTGCTGGTTTAAGGACTGATGAGAATTTAAACCCGATAGGTGATCCTCTTGTTATTTATTGCCAGCCCCAGAAAGATATACTACCGGCTCCTCAAGCCTGCCTTATCACCGGCATTACGCCTCAATTAGCTTTGGAAAAAGGGTTGCCCGAGCCTCAGTTTATCGAAGCTATACACCGGCAACTTGCAGTGCCTGGCACCTGTGGGGTGGGCTACAACAGTATCCGCTTTGATGACGAGGTCACTCGCTACGCTCTTTACCGAAACTTCTTTGACCCTTATCAAAGAGAGTGGAAAAATGGCAATTCTCGCTGGGACGTTATGGATATGCTGCGATTGACCAGAGCGTTGCGTCCAGAGGGGATCGAGTGGCCAGACCATGAACCGGGACGTCCGAGCTTTAAACTTGAACATTTAACCGCGGCAAATGGTCTTGCTCACGAAGCTGCTCACGATGCCTTATCTGATGTAACGGCAACTATTGCAGTGGCTAAATTAGTCAAGGATAAACAGCCTCGTCTCTTTGATTATGTAGTAAATATGAGGAGTAAAAAAGCGGTTGGAGAAATGCTAAACCTGTCTCAGAGAAAACCCTTTTTCCATATTTCAGGCATTCTCTCAAGAGCCCATATGTATGGCGCCATTATGATGCCATTGGCTCAACATCCTACTAACAACAACGGCATTATTTGCATAGACCTATCCTTTGATCCCGAAGTGTTAATCGATCTAAGTTCTGAGGAAATTGCCCGTCGAGTGTTTACATCATCGGCGGAGTTGGGGGACCATGAAACGCGAATCCCCCTCAAAGTAGTGCATATTAATAAGGCGCCTGTTGTCACTACCCACAAGTTAATTGATGACGCTACGGCGAAACGTTTGGATATTGATGTTTCGCTCTGTGAATTACATTGGCAGAGGCTTAATCAGATGGATTTGTCGGCTAAACTGCAGGCAGTATTTAAGAGCCAATCGTTCCCCGAAAAGTCAGATGCCGAACAACGTTTGTATGATGGTTTCTTACCCAGTGGTGATAAGCCTTTGTTAGAAGAGGTACGCCAAGCTAGTTGTGCCGATTTGACTGAGCATCGCTTTCACTTTAGTGACGAACGTTACAACGATCTATTGTTTAGTTATCGGGCGCGTTATTTTAACGACTCATTATCAGATCAAGAACGCGGTGTTTGGGCCGAAAACTGTCGCTGGCGACTAACTGATGAGAAGTCTGGCTATTTAACCATAGAGCAACAGGGCGTTGAGATAGCTCAGTTATTGGCCAATGGTGGCTTATCTGCTGAAAAAATCACTGTACTGGAGGCGCTAAATGATTGGGCTACGCAGGTTAATGATGAATTTTCGTTATCAAACTAGAGTGCAGCGACGAAAAAGGCTAAAATCCCCAACATCAACTTTTTGCCCCGAGGTTAAACCTTGAACTTTACCGGCGCTCATATCCTGTCAATCAATCAGTTCCACCGTAAAGACGTCGATCGCGTCTTTACGGTGGCTGATCAGATGGAGCCTTATGCCCTTCGCAAAAGGGTAACAAGAGTTCTTGAAGGCGCGATTCTTGGCAATATGTTTTTCGAGGCCAGTACGCGTACGCGAGTCAGTTTTGGTTCTGCTTTTAATCTATTGGGTGGTGAGGTTCGAGAGACGGCAGGCTTTGAGAATTCCGCCTTGGTAAAGGGTGAGTCTCTGCAAGATACTGCGCGAGTATTATCAGGCTTTAGTGACGTCATCTGCATGCGCCATCCTGAAGCTGGATCAGTCGCAGATTTTGCCACAGCTAGTCGAGTCCCCGTGATAAATGGTGGTGATGGTGCTAATGAACATCCTACTCAAGCGTTGCTGGATTTATATACCATCCGTAAAGAGTTAGCCGATAAAGGACGATCTGTCGATGGAATGAGCATAGCCATGATTGGTGATTTGCGTCACGGTCGCACGGTACACTCTCTTGGAAAATTATTATCTTTGTATGATGATGTTCGCGTGGTCTTGATTTCTCCCGCTGAATTAGCCTTGCCAGAGTCGATTATTGAATCCATGCGCAGCGCAGGGGTTGAAGTGACTGTATCTCATGAAATGACCGAGAGCTTAGCGGATGTCGATATAGCCTATTCGACGCGAATTCAGGAGGAACGGTTCTCGACAAAACAAGAGGCCGACCTTTATCGAGGTAAGTTTAGACTTAATCAAGCTATCTATACTGAATACTGTCAGCCCAATACGGTTATTATGCATCCCTTGCCTCGGGATTCACGAGCTGATGCTAATGAATTGGATATTGACCTTGATGACAACCCTAACTTGGCGATATTCAGGCAGACCGATAACGGCCTATTGGTGCGGATGGCGTTGTTTGCCTTAGTATTGGATGTTGCAGATAAGGTTGATGAGTTCTCTCATGAAGTGCATTGGTATAATTCCCGTCAACGCCCCATTAAAAGCTAGATAATAATAATTATTAGTCGACTAATAGCATGAATGATTTTGAGGATATTCGACCCTACAACGATAGCGAAGTGCCTAGCGCCTTAGCGCGCATGATGAACGATCGTGAGTTACTTGATCTTTTGCTCGCGCGTGAGTTTCCGGGGATGACAAAAATCCTCCCGGGTATTTCCACGTTAATACTACGGCCATTGCTGCGGCGTAAACTACGTCACCTAATGGTTGGTGTTTCAACTGTGGCAGCCTTTCAGGCGCATATGACTGCACGCTTGATGTCTGTACTTGAAACCACGAGCGATAGCTATGGATTTAGCGGACTCGACAAAATACCCTCAAATAATGCCTATTTATATATGAGCAATCACAGAGATATTGCCTTAGATCCAGCGATGGTTAATTTGGGTCTTTACAAGAAAAATCGACCGTTGGTTCGAATCGCTATCGGTGACAATTTACTCAGCAAGCCTTTTGCCGCAGACTTAATGCGAATTAACCGAAGTTTTATCGTTAAGCGCTCTGTGAAAGGCCGTCGTGAAAAATTTGAAGCCCTCAAAAATCTTTCTCGCTACATCCGTCATAGTATCGGTCAAGAAAAGGTATCTATCTGGATTGCACAGGCTGAGGGTCGAGCTAAAAACGGACAGGATCGCACTGAAACAGCTCTGCTTAAAATGCTTGCCTTATCTAAGAGCAAGGATCAAAGTTTTTCCGCTGCAATAGGTGAGTTAAGTATCGTTCCGGTGGCCATTTCCTATGAGTATGATCCTTGTGCTGGGCAGAAAGCTGGCGAACTTTATGCCCAACAAGAGGGTTTAACTTACATCAAAGATCCATACGAGGACCTAGACAGTATTGTAAAAGGCCTTACGGGCTACAAGGGGCGTATTCAGGTTAATTTTGGTGATCCTGTGGCAGATAAATATGAGGACGCAGATAGCCTTGCCGCTGAGGTTAATCGACAAATTAGCCTCAACTATCAACTATTTCCGACCAACATTATGGCTTGGGCAATGCAGGGTAATGAGCAAAAAGTAGATATATTAGAGAGTTTAAAGAGCCATTGGCCTAAGGAAGACTGGTTGCATGCGGAACAACAATTTAAAGACCATATCAATACACTCCCTAGTGAGCATCAAGCCATTGCTGTGGGCGCTTATGCGGCTCCAGTCGATAACCAACTGCATTATCTATCACAACAGCAGGGGCACTAACGCTTGTTAGACGCCGACATTAGAGACACCATCCAACAGGGCTATCGACAATTCCTTAATACTCGAGATTTACAGGCGAGATTGGGCCAAAAACAGATGATTGCAGCCATTGCTAATAGTTTAAGTGATGATGATGCTGATAAGCGGATATCGGTTATTGAAGCGGGCACAGGGACGGGCAAGACAGTTGGATACCTCATTGCGGCTCTTCCTATTGCAAGGGCATTGAAAAAGACTGTGGTGGTCTCTACTGGGACTATTGCTCTTCAGGAGCAGCTTATCCACAAAGATATTCCTGAGCTTCTTGATGCCTGTGGTTGGGATTATAGTTGCGCTCTGGTTAAGGGGCGTGGACGTTATGCCTGCAATCTTCGCATGGAACAATGTTTAGACTCTATTAAGGCAAAAGATGGCGGGCTGTTCTTGTTTGAGGACGAACAGCAGTTTAATCCTAATGCACAGACAGAAAGTTTGTTTCGAGAGATGTCTCAAGCGCTGGAAGACGGCAGTTGGAACGGTGACAGGGATTCTTGGGATACCCATATTAAAGATATTGAATGGAGTGCTTTAACTGTGGATCGTCGCCAGTGTTCAGGTCGGCGGTGCAGGTTTGTTAATCAATGTCCCTTCTTTAAAGCACGCACTGACCTTGAGGAAAGTGATTGTATTGTTGCTAACCATGATTTGGTGATGGCAGATTTAGCTCTGGGTGGGGGTGCCATTTTACCGCCACCAGAAGATTGTATTTATATATGTGATGAAGGCCATAGGTTAGGGGATACCGCTATTCGTCATTTTGGTGCCCAGTGTAGGATTAATACTACGCTGACATGGTTAGAGCGTATACCCAAGCAATGCAAAGGCCAGGCGCCTATTTTTGCCAAAGATACTGCGCTCGCCGAACAGTTGCCACGGATTGAGAAAGAAGCTGCAAAAATAACCGAATTACTGTCTATGGCCTATCCACTTCTTAAAGAGCAGTTGGATAAGTCCGATGATTATGAGGGTATCTACAGGTTTACTCATGGCGATGTGGGGATTGCAATTCGTGATATTGCGACGCAAATTACCCACCATACAAGTGGATGGCTAGGGCGCCTTGAGGTTCTTGAAGATAGCCTTAATGAAGCCTTAAGTGATAAACAATATCCCGTTCCGACGCCCGACATAGAGCTTTTTTATCAACAGGTAGGGACCTGGCTGTCGGGTGCTGAGCGTCTGTTGGCCTTGTGGGATCGGCTGAATAAAGAATTACAGCAGGACGACATGCCGATGGCTTGCTGGCTAAAGTTAGATGACACTGGCGGTGGTAATGTTGATATCTCGGTGAACGCTAGCCCTATACAGGCTGCTGAGATTCTTCGTGAGCGTCTCTGGGGCAGTTGCTATGGAGCAGTTTTAACTTCTGCAACTTTGAGGTCGCTAGGTAATTTTGGCACGTTGCAAAGAGAAACAGGCGTACCTGATTCGGCACATTTTTTATCCGTTGCAGGGGCTTTTGACTATGCTGAGGCAGCTACGCTAAGGGTGCCTTCTGATGCTGTAGAAGGTAATAATGTCGATGAGCACACTCAGTATATAGTCGATAATATTGAATCTATGACTGAGAAGAAAGCAGGCACTCTGGTGTTGTTTTCTTCTAGGCGTCAAATGCAACAGGTGCATGAAGAGTTACCAAATGATCTAGTCAAGCTGATATTAATCCAAGGCCAGTACTCCAACCGAGAAATGGTCCGACTGCACAAAGAGCGCATTGATCAAGGTCGCACCAGCATGCTATTTGGTTTGGCTAGCTTTGCTGAGGGCGTAGACTTACCGGGCGACTACTGCCGCCACGTAGTGATTGCTAAGCTTCCCTTCGCTGTGCCAAATGAGCCGCTACAAGAGGCTTTAGCCGAATGGATAGAGGCTCGCGGGGGTAATTCGTTTTTTGATATATCGCTGCCACTAGCGTCACTACGTTTGATCCAGGCCTGTGGTAGGCTATTACGTACAGAATCAGACACTGGAACGGTATCCATTCTCGATAAGCGGTTACTGACTAAGCGTTATGGGAAGCAATTATTGAATGCCTTGCCACCCTTTAGGCGAGAATTGGGATAGCAAAGGAACAGACTTCTAGTGAGCGACACCTATCAACAGCTAAGCGTAATGCTCAAAGCTCTGGAAAAAGGGCTCGAGGACGAAGGGCTGTGGCTGACTAAAAAACCTTCTAAGGAGGCTTTGAACAGCGATGAACCCTTTGCGGTTGATACTCTATCGTTTATTCAGTGGTTGCAGTTTTTATTTCTGCCGCGGATTAAACAGATCTGTGAAGAGGCAGTCCAGCTACCCGAAGCCTGCAGTATCGCACCGATGGCTGAGGAGTATTTTAAATCTCATCAGGTCGATGGCGATACTATCGTTGCTCGGTTGATCGACATTGACCAACTAATTACGAACGCTTAGGCTTTTTTGTGTAGGTTTTTTTCTTTTTCAAGGGTGCATTACCATCGCTACTCGGTGTATGGCGATCACCGTGCTTGGGTTTCGCATCTTTATCGAAGGTTTTTTTACTTCCGGTAAAGACCTTCTTCGCTGTTTTACTCGGTTCTGCCGTGCGTTTATCCTTCACATGGCGAGAGATGGTCTTTTTGTCATCGCCATCCTCAATTTCTCGCTTACGCGGACTAGCCACTTTTTTAGCGTAAGGCTCTGTACTGTCACTATTTCCGCCAAGCACGCTTATTCGCATGGGTTTAGCACAAACCCGAACCTTTTTTAGATGATTCAACAACTCAGCAGGCATGCCCTCGGGTAAGTCCACTGTGCTGTAGTCATCATGCAGTTTAATTTCACCAATAAAGCGACTCTCAATATCGGCTTCGTTAGCAATGGCACCGACAATATTACTCGGAGAAATGCCGTCATTATTTCCTACTTCTAACCGATAAGTGATCATTGGAACGCCATCGCGATTTGCATCGGCATCTTTTGCTTTCGCTTCACGGTTAGGTTGTTCCGCTCGTTCTCTACGCGGTTCTGCGCGTGTATCCCGCCCTTCTGTGCGCTTACCACGATGCTCTTTACGCTTACCGCGGTCTTTATTTCTGTCGTTACGATCTTTGTTCCGATCTCGGCCTGAATCTCTGTCGTGATCCCTACTGCTAGGCGCGACGATTGTTTCAAGCTTAGGAAAAAGTGGTCGTTCTTTTTGGTTTTCAAAGGCCAATGCAGCCGCGATATGAGACATATCCAGTTCATTCTCGTCCGCTAGCTGTTGGACTAGAGATCGGAATTTATCTAACTTAGGCAATTCCATAGTTTTAAGTAGTTGTGCAGTAAATTGTTGAATTCGCTGACCACTGACTTCTTCATTACTGGGCATTGCCATTGGCTTAATGGTTTGGCGTGTGGATTTCTCAATAGAGCGTAATAAACGATTTTCTTTAGGCGTGATAAAGAGTATTGCTTTGCCTTCGCGTCCAGCTCGGCCTGTACGGCCAATGCGGTGAACATAGGACTCATTATCATAGGGGATATCAAAGTTAATTACGTGACTAATACGCTCAACATCTAAACCCCGTGCGGCAACATCTGTCGCCACAACAATATCCACTTGGCCCTTTTTGAGGCGGTTAATGGTGCGCTCTCGCAACGTTTGGCTCAGGTCGCCATTGAGAGCGGCAGATGAAAAACCTCGCGCTTCAAGACGCTCGGCAATGTCTACAGTTGAAGACTTGGTGCGTACAAAAATAAGCATACCATCAAAAGATTCGACTTCGAGTACGCGAGTTAAAGCATCCATTTTTTGGTGGCTTTTGCAGGTCACATATTGTTGCTCAATGCGCTCTACGGTTTTTGTCTTACTTTGAATACTAACAGTTTCCGCATCACCAAGATATTTCTGGGTAACGCGACGAATAGCTGGAGGCATCGTGGCTGAAAATAGCGCTCGCTGACAATCAGCCGGTGTCTTAGCAAGTATGGTCTCTACATCATCAATAAAACCCATACGTAACATTTCGTCAGCTTCGTCAAGAATTAGTCCTCTGACTTGACTTAAATCCAGACTGCGCCGACGCAAATGATCGAGCATTCTTCCTGGCGTACCTACGACAACCTGCGCCCCACGCTTAAGGCCTCGTAATTGACCACCGATATCTGCACCACCGTAAATAGGAAGCACATGAAAACCTTTAATGTATTTAGCATAGCTTTGGAAAGCTTCAGCTACCTGAATTGCCAATTCACGGGTTGGCGTCAAAACTAAGATTTGTGGTGTTTTTTGCTTATCATCCAGTTTGCTCAGAAAGGGCAGGGCGAAGGCAGCTGTTTTGCCCGTACCAGTTTGTGCCGTTCCCAACAGGTTCTTACCGCTTAAAAGAATAGGAATGCTTTGTTCTTGAACTGGGGTCGGTTGCTCATAGCCGAGTTGCTGAACGGCTTTAAGTACGGGGGCAGAAATACCCAGTGATGCGAAGTCAGTTGACGACATTAATTTACCTGTGGCTTGGGGGTTTTAGGCCCTGGATTATGAGGCCGCGGAGTATACGCCTAAGTAGTTCATTTTTATAGTTTATTTGCATTTCATTTAAGTTAAATAACGAATTATCTTGATTGTTAGGTGCTCACGGTCAGAGTATTTAAAGAACATCGGTTTAGCCTCTAAGGGGGCTCTATTATCTCGCAGTTGAATTGGTCATATCTGATGTATATTTATCTGTTGATGACCTTATTTTATAGGGTTATCAGGCTGGTCAATAGAAAATATGCCTATGTTAGACCTGTTAACTAGCACTATTTTGCGGTTAAATACGATCCACAATAAACATACATACTTCAATGCTAGGATAGTCTAATGAGTGAACTCCATCTCGTGCGACATGCACAGGCCTCGTTTGGGTCGGTAAATTATGATCAGTTATCAGAGTTGGGCCATCGACAGGCTCGTTTTTTGGGAGACCATTTCAAGTTACGTAACATGCATTTCGATCAATTAGTGGTAGGTGACATGCATCGACATCATCAAACAATGGATGGTATTTGTGAAGGATTAGGCCTCGATGGTAGTGATCGCTTGGTGCTACCCGGACTTAACGAGTACAATTTTGTTGATATGACGGAGGCTTACGGCAAAATTCATGGTGATAACCCATTATTCCAAAAGGTGATGGAAGACCCGACAGATAAGAAGAATTATTATCGGTTATTGCGTCAGATTCTCATGGCATGGACCTCTGATAGTATTCCTGGGGTGCCTGAAACCTGGATACAGTTTAAAGCGCGAGTAGAAGATGCACAAAATCAGATTAAAACCATGGCCGATGCAGGTAACAGTATTTTGGCTATTGCTTCTGGTGGATCAATAAGTACTTTTGTTGGTCTAGTGCTTGGAATTCCCGATGAAAATATTTTTGATCTTAATTTGCAGTACAAAAACACAGCTATAAGTCATTTCTTTTTTAACCAAAAAAAGATGAATTTAACAGGCTTTAACAGCATTACCCATCTGGATACTAATGAGATGGAACAATACATTACCTACGGCTAAAATTTTTATTACTTAAGGAAACGAACATGACAACAGAATTTGATATGACTGGCAAAGTTGCCATGGTCACCGGCGCATCTAGTGGTTTTGGTGTCAATTTTGCAAAAATATTGGCCGCTCGTGGTGCCAAGGTAGTGGTAGCTGCGCGCCGTATTGAGCGTCTTGAGGCATTGGTGGTTGAAATTCAGGACGCAGGTGGTGAAGCGTTGGCGGTGGCGATGGATGTGACTAATTCTGCGTCTATTGTTGCGGCCTTCGATAAAGCGGAAGCGGTGTTTGGCACTGTTACGGTTATCTCTAATAATGCTGGTGTTGCGGATGCTCGCAGTGCGTTAAAGATTGACGAAGAAAGCTGGGACAAGACAATCGATACTAACCTTAAGGGTGTGTGGATTGTGGCTAACGAGGCTGCGAAACGTATGATTGCCGCGGGTGTTGGTGGAAGCATTGTTAATACAGCGTCTATTTTGGGTTTGCGAGTGGCTTTTGCTCAATCTAGTTATGCCGCATCAAAGGCGGGTGTTATACAGCTAACTAAAGGTTTAGCGTTAGAGTGGGGTCGTAAGGGTATTCGTGTGAATGCACTCTGCCCGGGTTATTTTTTAACAGAAATGACGGCGGAATTATTTAATTCACCGAAGAGTGCCACCTATCTTAACTCGTCTCCAATGGGCCGGGCGGGCGAAATGGATGAGATTAGCGCGCCATTTTTATTGTTGGCTAGTGATGCGGGTAGCTATCTGAGTGGTATTGCTTTGCCGGTAGACGGCGGGCAGTGTATTGGTAGTATGTAAGACTGTTTTAACTGCACGGATGGAAATACTATGAGCCTGCAAGATAATCGTCGCGAATATGACTATGGGAAGTTGTCTCGCGAGTCATTGCTGGATGACCCATTTGGTCAGTTTAAACTGTGGATGGATCAGGCGATTGAGAGTGGCATTGCTGACCCTACCGCCATGAGTTTGGCTACCGTTGACGCTAATGGTAGGCCTTGGCAGCGAATTGTGTTGTTAAAGGGGTTTGATGAGTGTGGCTTTGTTTTTTACACCAACTTGGGTAGCCGAAAAGCAACTGATATAGCGTCTAATCCTCAGGTTAGCCTGCAGTTTCCTTGGTTGCAGTTGGATCGGCAAGTGATCGTGGGCGGTGTGGCAGAGCCTTTGTCAGATCAGGAGGTCAGTGATTATTTTCAGAGTCGCCCAATCTCTAGTCAATTCGCTGCTTGGGCATCAAATCAGAGCAGTTCGATCGCCTCTCGCGAGGTGCTGGAGGACCAGTTTGAAGCCGTGCAACAGCGTTTTGGTTCTGGTGAAGTCCCTTTGCCAGAGTTTTGGGGTGGTTATAGGGTAGTCCCTAATGAGTTTGAATTTTGGCAAGGTGGTGAAAATCGCCTTCATGACCGTTTTTCATTCCAACAGAATGGAGATAGTTGGAATATCTCGCGGTTGTCGCCCTAAGTATTTGGAGGCTCGTAACTGATGGATGAAATAACGAAATAACGTTGTCCGGCAGGGGTTTCTACTTTCACCTCATCATCTAAGCACTTACCTACTAGCGCCTTAGCCATGGGTGAATCAATGCTAATCCAATTAAGGGATGGGTCTATTTCGTCAGAGCCTACCAGTCTAAAAGTTTGCGGCAGGCTATTTCCCTTTTCATCTTCAACGGTCACCCAAGCGGCAAAGAACACCTTCGATGAATCCCTAGGTTTATCTTCAATAATTTTGGCATTTTCTAAGCGTTTAGTTAAGTAGCGTACTCGGCTATCAATTTCACGAAGACGTCGCTTGCCATAAATATAGTCACCGTTTTCAGAGCGATCTCCATTTTTTGCAGCTTCATGGACCACCTGAGTAACCTGAGGACGTTCGATCTTCCAAAGTTGTCGAAGCTCAGTACGCATATTGGCAGCACCTTGGGAAGTTATATAAGGAGAGCTCTTAGGGCTGGGTGGGCGATAACGAGACATAATCTAATTGGCCTCGATAAGATCAAATACGTCTTGATAAAAGCTTAATTCAGATTCCAAAGCACGAATAATATTATCCGCTTTTCGAAAGCCATGTCCTTCATCATCAAAGGTCACGTGAGCGACCTTAATCCCTTTACTTTGCAATAAAGTCACCATCATTTCTGCCTGGTTTGGTGGGACAACCTTATCTTCAAGCCCCTGCAAAAATATCACTGGGCAGTTCAGACCCTCGATATGGTTTATCGGTGACCTTTCAATATAGATATCTTTTCGTTCAGGGTAGGGGCCTATCAGACTATCTAAATAGCGAGATTCAAATTTATGGGTGTCCTTGGCCAGAGTTTCAAGGTCACCAATCCCATACAGGCTTGCTCCTGCTTTAAAGGTATCGGTAAATGTCAG
>Ga0209035_10000685_pt1 | contig 13357 bp, 12 predicted proteins | sample MarorgKNORR_S2LV_6_FD_188220 | JGI IMG/M metagenome (GOLD analysis project Ga0209035, IMG submission 188220) | Marine microbial communities from the Southern Atlantic Ocean, analyzing organic carbon cycling - AAIW_A/KNORR_S2/LV (SPAdes) (version 2) | ecosystem: Environmental > Aquatic > Marine...
TAGCGCGACTAAAACGCAAGCTCAATGTTGAAGATTACGCATTCAATCGCACATTGAGTGACATGATGGTAGAGCGTTGCCCACATGCTCATTGGCAGGGGATGGACTTCCAGTCACTTTTTGACCGAATTATTGCGATAAAGCAAGATCAGTGTCAGGAAACAGTTAGCAAGGTAGAGCAAAAATTAGTACAAAAAGATTTCTTCTGGATCGCCGATGAAGGGGACTTTATGCTGCAAATGTTGAGAACCTTTGATACTGATTTGAGCTGGAGTACCGTTACAGCAAATCGTGATTTAAAGGTTGTTAGAGAATTACTTATGCACCCCCAATTATTGCCAGGCTTTAATGACAGTGGTGCCCACCTGACTAATATGGCTTTTTATGACGTTAACTTGCGCAGCTTAAAGCTCGCATCGCAGGGTGGAGATGACGATGTCAGCTACATGGTTAAACGTTTAACCAAAGACGCGGCAGACGTCTTTGGTGTTGCTGGTGGTACTATTGATCAAGGTGATATTGCTGATTTAATCTTGGTCGATCCGAAAAAACTTGCAGACTACGATGGTGAAAAAAATATTCAGCGTGTCTATCGAGATGAATTTCAACATGAACAACTAGTTAATCGTTCCGATGGCGTAGTGAAACTTGTAATGATTGGAGGTCAGGCTGCCTGGGAAAACAATGATTTTGCGCCTGACCTAGGGAAAAAGCCAATGGGTCGATTACTGCGTTCGGTCCATGCGACCTAGCAGTTAGCTCTAGAGTTAATCGACCAATCGCCGGCGCCACATAATAAATATAAAACCCATAATCAGTTGCCAGCCGCCATAGGAAAGTAGTGAGAGTAGCACCATGTTTGCAAGTGGATTTGACTGCCCGGCAATAGCGGGGAACAAAGAAACCTTTATTAACAAACCTAAATTAATATTTCTAACGACCACCTCCATTTCAATAGCGGTGTTCTCTGCTTTACTGAGGCCGAAGGTTTTGGTGACGAAAATTCCTACTATGGTGAGGCTGAGTATAAACATACATAGCAACATAAGGTCCGTAGAGGACGCATAGGAAAAATCAATACGTCCAGCAGCTAGAGAGCCAAGAACAATAATGGCTATACCTAAAAGTGAACCCCTAACGCAAAAGCTAGAAAATGGTTGGGCATATTGCGGGCATTTTTTTAAAAAGTTCATTCCCAGTAGCAGTGGTACTAACAAACAACAACCGATCTCAATAGCCACTTGCATGGAAGGCATGGAGAAATCGGGAGGCATAAGGTCAGCCATTAAAAAGTTAAGTATTAGAGGCGTTGTCAGCAGACAGGCAAACGATGTTAATGCAGTGATACTGATCGACAGAGGCACACTGCCTCGCGCCAAAAAGGTAAAAATATTGGACACTGCTCCGCCGGGGATCGCGGCAATAATCGCTATACCAATGATCATGCCGGGAGGTAGGTTGGTGTATAAGATAAAACCAAAGGCAATAAGCGGCACTATAATTAACTGCATCATCAAGCCGAGACTGACCGCTTTGGGTTGTTGCACGACCTTGTGAAAATCTGATACCTGCAGTCCGGCTCCCATACCTAACATTGCCAGTACTAACTGTACAACGGCGACCCAATATTCGTATTGCAGGTAGAGCTCAACCATGTTTCCCGTCCTTAAAGCATAAATCGATTAGTTTTTTAATTGCTTTGTATAGCCTAATGCTAAGCCAAAACCGATTAGACCAATCATGTTCACTATGATGCCAGCATAACGCCAAACCTCTGACGGCCAAAATGAAGGGTCTTTGGTAAAGCCACCATAAAGAGCCGACACAGCAGCCAAAAACAGCAGGGCTGAAACGCATAAATAGAGGGTGACATACCTGGAGCGTACCCCCAGCATTAATAACCCTGAGAGAACTAAGATTATACTTATGCCAGCGACAGAGGCTGTCGGCCCGATGGCCGGAAGCCCTTTTGAGAGTTGCCACACTCCGACCACATTCCATATTATACAAAGCACTGAGTGAAATAGTTGGACCCTTAGGGCATGAGCAAAGAAGGGTTTAAGTATCATATATTTCTCAAAAAATTAAATTAATAGCTAATGCCAGCATCAGCAGTCCAACAAAGACTTCAAGGACTTTCCATGATCCGGGTTTTTGAAAGATGGGAATTAACACGCGCGAACCATAACCAAGGATAAAAAAGAAAACGAAAGATGCGGTAACAGCACCCAAGGTAAATGCTGTTATTTGCGTGGAAAACTGCGTAGAAATAGAGCCCAATAAAACGACGGTGTCTAGGTACACATGAGGGTTTAACCAGGTGAATCCCAGACAAATGAGGGTAACCTTCAACGCCGATTCAGGCGCTTCTCCTGCAGGGCTTAAGTTGTGATTGTTGTTGTAAGCAGAGTAGAAACTGATAGTGGCATAACCGATTAAAAACACGCCGCCGGCATAGCGAGCCACTTGCTCTACTAGCGGATATTGCTGAACTAGTGCCCCAAAACCTGTAACGCCTAAAGTAATGAGTATCGCGTCTGATATGGCGCAGATACTACAGACTAAAAATATATGTTGTTTTTTTAGTCCTTGTTTTAGTACAAACGCATTTTGTGCCCCGATAGCTAAGATTAACGATAGCCCGAGAGCAAAGCCTGAAAAATATGCTGGCATGGATTAAAAAGCCTTAGAGGTACTGAGGTGGGATTATACCTTATAACAATTTTAGGGGGCCATGACAGGAAGATCACCACATCTATCTTAGTGCCAATAGCGATATGTATTGCAGGCGAGAGGCATAAAGCCGCCATTGATTATTTGTTTCCAAGACATTGATCGCCTGATAGATAGCTTGGACAAAGTATTGGGAAGCCTGATTTTAAAATAAACTGCAGCTGATCCTTACTTGGCAAACAGATTACCTAGGCGCAAGCGCAACCATTGCTGTCCCGAAGGACTGTGATCGTAGGCGACTTGCATGGCGCTGACAGCGATCGTGGTTTTGTAGACAACAGACTCGTCTTCCAGTTGGTCTGCTGTGGGCTGTTTGGTATTGAAGGCCATGGTGATACCTGGGTAAGACGCCCCCGTTAAGCCATAATTCCTGGCCAATGGGTCCTTGGACAGGTCATCGACAAACACTCCCCCGAATGCGTTATAGGTACCAATACGCGAGAAAGACCAGCTGCTTTTCGACGTAACATCGTTCGGGAAGTTCACGTTAAGAGCTAGGCCAGGCGGTAAAATCGGGTTATTACCTGCCTTTGCCAGCAGCTCGCTCAGCAGCGTTACGGCATGACCTGCGACGGTGAGCGATAAGGCATTATTCGCATGGTTGCCAGCTTTATCCGCCTTACCTTTGGTGTTAGATCCGGCACTTAAAGCAATTGCGGTGATACCCCTACTGGCGGCAAACTGTACATTACTGACCGTGCCGGAACTGAGGACGATGCTTCCCACATTTTGCCCCTCGTTGGGGCCAGAGATCACAAGGTCCGGAGCGAGACTCCATAGTGTAGGCGCGAGAATGTCCAGCCCATAGGTGGTGGCCATGATAGGAGTGCCGTTCACATAAAAGAAATCACTGTAGTCATAGCCCTTCTCGATTTTGGTTACTGGGCCGACGCCCGGATCACCAGCGGAGGCGGCATTATTCAGGCAGCCTTCGGTTAGCGGTGTGATCGGCGTAAGGAATTTTACGGCGCCTCCCATGCCACTTTGACCCTGACAGGGAGTTGAAACAATCACATTGTGTCCGGCGCTTTTGAGGGTTGTGTAGAGAGCCTTGATGTTGCTAGTTAGACCATCGTCATTACTCAGTAGAATATTGAGTGCTGAGGCCGTCATGGAGGTGGTAGCCAATGTGGAGAGGAGAGTAAGTCTTACTACAAATTTTGCTAATTGTTGGTTGTTTTGTGTGGTTTTCATATCCTTGAAGCTCCTTGTAATCCAAAGGCTGATGAGTGCGCAATCGACGCTTCTCTCGATGTTATTTCCTCTGGAGACAGGCCTTATATTTCAATTATCAATGCCGAGCTCGCTCCAAAGGTCGTCAATACGCTGCTTGACGGCCTCATCCATGAGAATAGGCTCGCCCCATTCTCGATTAGTTTCGCCGGGCATCTTATTGGTGGCGTCCAGACCCATTTTCGAACCTAAACCAGATACCGGTGAGGCAAAATCGAGATAGTCGATAGGGGTGTTTTCGATCATGACCGTGTCCCGCACAGGATCCATGCGTGTGGTCATCGCCCATATAACGTCTTCCCAGTTACGCACGTCAATATCATCATCAGTGACAATCACAAACTTGGTATACATAAATTGTCGCAAAAATGACCAAACGCCCATCATTACCCGCTTGGCATGACCAGGATATTGCTTTTTCATGCTGATCACTGCCATGCGATAAGAGCAGCCTTCTGGAGGCAGGTAAAAATCTACGATTTCTGGAAACTGTTTTTTCAAAATAGGCACAAATACTTCGTTTAAAGCAACGCCCAAAATGGCGGGCTCGTCCGGTGGACGTCCGGTATAGGTACTGTGATAAATAGGATTTTCGCGGTGGGTTATACGGTCTATGGTAAATACCGGAAATTTCTCAACTTCGTTGTAGTAGCCGGTGTGGTCGCCAAAGGGACCTTCTTCAGCTTCGTCACCATGGAGAAATCCTTCGAGAATATATTCTGCACTTGCAGGTACTTGCAGGTCATTTCCTATACATTTTACTACCCGCGTTTTTTCGCCACGCAACAGGCCCGCAAAGGCGTATTCAGATAGAGTGTCAGGCACAGGTGTTACTGCTCCCAGCGTTGTTGCGGGGTCAGCACCCAATGCAATGGCCACAGGATAAGGCTTACCGGGATTTTTCTTTTGAAAATCACGATAGTCCAGAGCACCACCTCGGTGAGCCAGCCATCGCATAATCAGTTTGTTTTTGGCGATCTTTTGCATACGATAGATGCCAAGATTTTGTCGCTCTTTTTCTGGACCACGAGTTACCGCCAATGCCCAGGTGACGAGCGGCGCGGCATCACCGGGCCAGCAGGTTTGAATGGGGAGTTGGTCGAGATCAACCTGATCACCTTCAAGCACTACTTGCTGACAAGCGGCTTTCTTTACTACCTTGACCGGCATGTTAAGGACTTGCTTAAAGTTGTGGCGTTTCTCCCACAGATCTAACAATCCTTTGGGGGGGTCAGGCTCTTTTAAAAAAGCTAGTAATTCACCAATATCACGAAGGGCACTAACGTTTTCTTGGCCCATACCTAAAGCAACTCGTTCGGGAGTGCCGAATAGGTTGCATAACACGGGAACCTTATAGCCTTTGGGGTTTTCGAACAGCAGAGCCGGACCTTTTGCGCGCAGGGTACGGTCACTAATCTCGGTCATTTCTAAATAGGGGTCGACTTCTTGGCTGATACGCACCAGCTCTCCCCGTTGTTCGAGAAGAACGATAAACTCGCGAAGATCAGCGCTTTTCATAATCGATGAGCTCTATCTCTCTGCTTAGAGATTGTTACTTACGTTTCATTGCGCCAAAGAATTCGGCATTGTTTTTGAATCCTTTAAGCTTCTCAACCATAAATTCTGCAGCACCTATGTCTTCCATATCATGGAGAAGTTTGCGCAGAATCCAAATACGTTGCAGTTCTGATTCTTCAATCAACAGCTCTTCACGACGTGTGCCAGAACGACGGATATTTATTGCTGGGTAAACACGCTTTTCTGCGATCTTGCGATCGAGAATTAATTCCATGTTGCCGGTGCCTTTGAATTCTTCGTAGATTACTTCGTCCATCTTGGACCCAGTATCCACCAGGGCAGTAGCGATGATGGTTAAGCTACCGCCGTGTTCAATATTACGTGCAGCACCAAAGAAACGCTTAGGTTTTTCCAGAGCATTGGCATCAACACCACCTGTAAGCACCTTGCCTGATGAAGGAATCACGGTGTTATAGGCGCGAGCTAGGCGGGTGATTGAGTCGAGCAGAATTACTACATCTTTCTTATGTTCTACTAATCGTTTAGCCTTTTCGATCACCATTTCAGCAACCTGCACGTGGCGAGTTGGCGGTTCATCAAAGGTAGAGGCAATTACTTCGCCACGCACAGTGCGCTGCATTTCGGTGACTTCCTCAGGACGCTCATCAATGAGCAGTACTATGATGTAGCATTCTGGATTGTTGCGAACAATCGATTGAGCGATATTCTGCATCATAATGGTTTTACCGGCTTTCGGCGGTGCAACAATCAAACCTCTCTGACCCTTACCAATCGGAGAAACTAGATCAATAATACGACCAGTTAAGTCTTCGGAAGAGCCGTTACCCGCTTCTAAAGTTAGACGCACGTCTGGGAAAAGAGGGGTTAGGTTGGTGAAAAGAATCTTGTTTCGCGCGTTTTCGGGTGCATCGTAGTTAATCGTATCTACTTTAAGCATCGCAAAATAACGCTCACCGTCTTTTGGTGGTCTTATTTTTCCAGAGATAGCATCACCAGTGCGAAGGTTAAAGCGCCTTATCTGGCTGGGTGATACGTAAATATCATCTGCGCCAGCTAAGTATGATGCATCGGAGGAACGTAAAAATCCGAAACCATCAGGAAGAATTTCGAGCACCCCATCGCCATGAATATCTTCACCGCCTTTAGCGTGCTTTTTAAGAAGAGCAAAGATAATGTCATTTTTCCGAGAACGAGCTAGATTGTCGAGGCCTAAGGCTTGCGTCATTTCTAGTAGTTCGGGAATAGGTTTGTGCTTTAGTTCTGATAGGTTCATAGATAGGTTATTTTTAGGTTTGTTATGCAAATAAATTGCGGAATTTTAGCGGATAGCTAGTTTTAGGAATGGATGATTTAAAAGCCTAGTCGGCGCAAAGGGTTGTGTTCAGAGAACATCAGATGCGGCTGGAATTTGTCACTTAAGTATTAAGTATAGCGGCGATCATAGAAAGCGCAAGAAAATTATTCGGACTCAGTAAACCAAGCCCGAATAATATCTAAAGCAAGCCCTCAACGAATTCAACTAATTGGCCTTTAGATAGAGCGCCCACTTTAGTTGCTTCTACGGCGCCATTTTTGAATACTAGTAGCGTTGGAATGCCGCGAACGTTAAATTTAGCGGCGGCCTCAGGATTACTGTCCACATCGACTTTACAAATTTTTATTTTGCCTGCGTATTCGTCTGCAATCTCGCTGAGAATCGGAGCAATCATTTTACAGGGGCCACACCACTCAGCCCAAAAATCAACTAATGCCGGGGTTTTAGACTGTAAAACATCAGCTTCAAAGCTAGCATCAGTAACGTGAACAATATTTTCGCTCATTGAGTGAGTTCTCCAAATGGGTATTTTGACAGCGATATGCCGATCAGCTAGTAATCATACCATCGACTTTGCTTGGGCTTCAAATGATATGCACAGATGATACCAATTTAGGGTTCAAAGTATTGCCCACCATTGAAAATTAATGGGGAATATTCACCTCTATTCCATTAAATCGTTGACCGCCTGAGGTGATTTCTCAGGCTACTTTAAGTAGCTACAGATTATCTTGGGGTGGGACCATTTCTGGCTGCCTAAGCAGGTAATCAGATGCTGATAATGAGGCCTTGGCGCCTTCACCCATGGAAATAATAATTTGTTTATAAGGCACAGTTGTTACGTCGCCACAGGCAAAAATACCTTCAGAAGATGTTTCACCATGTTCATTGATTATTATTTCTCCGTAGCGCGTCAAGTCGACCACGCCGCCAATAAATTGGCTATTGGGGATTAACCCAATTTGCACAAAGATACCATCCAATTGTTTTTGCTGGAGCTCGCCGGTCGCTCGATCTTGATATTCGATAGCAGACACTTTGCCATTGGTAGCAATGATTTCCTGGCATACCACATTGGTATAAATGCTGATGTTGTCCCGTTTCCGCGTCTGATTAATTAAAATCTGGTCGGCTTTAAGCTCTGGGGAAAATTCGAACACGGTGACTGATTCGGCCAGTCCTGCCAGATCGAGGGAGGCCTCTATGCCAGAGTTACCGCCGCCGATTACCGCGACATCTTTCCCTTTAAAAAAAGGGCCATCACAGTGAGGACAATAGGCAACGCCCTTGCCAATATTTTCTTTCTCCCCAGGCACTCCAAGCTCTCGCCAGCGAGCTCCGGTAGCGATAATAAGAGTTCTAGCGTCGAGTATTTCACCGGAGGATAGCGTGACTGTTTTGATATTGCCTTGGGTAATCCCGATAACCCTTAGGTGTTCTTTAACAGTTACATCGTAGTCCGCCATATGGGATTGCATCGCGCCGGTGAGCTTTGGACCAGTGGTGCTGGACACTGAGATAAGATTCTCAATACCCATGGTATCTTTTACCTGCCCCCCAAGTCTCTCTGCCACTAAGGTTACTTTGAGACCTTTCCTGGCGCTGTAAATAGCCGCGCTAATACCGGCTGGACCACCCCCAAGGATGATCACATCTTGCAAAGGCATTATGTCGGTTGGTTTATGGGCAATATAGGGATACTGCTGCTGGAGCTTCTCTACCAGTTTTGAAATATCAACTTTCCCGTTTGCGAACAGCTCGCCATTAAGATAAACACTGGGTACTCCTTGAATGTCGCGCTGCTTAATTAAATCTGGGTACAGGCCTCCATCAATCATCTCGCTGCTAATGTTGCCATTCAGCAGGGCAAATTGGTTGAGTAGCTGAACAACATCAGGACAGTTGTGGCAACTGAGGCTGATAAACACTTCAAAATGAAGTTTTTCTTGAATGTTAGTGACGATAGTCTTAATGGCATCATCTAGCTTTAGCGGTGAACCGCCTACTTGTAAGACAGCCAAAATTAGTGAATTAAACTCATGGCCGCTGGGAATTCCGGAAAAGAGAATGCCGGTAGAGTGGCCATTTTTTTCAAGAATAAAACTTAAAGGGCTACGTAAACTATTTTTGAAGTCTCGTTGCTCAAAATAGATCTTGTCCGATGCGCTGGAAATAGATTCTAAAAAGTCGACCAGTTCTTGGCGCTTGCTATGTGCGCCGGTCTGCAGGACAAAAGTGACGGCAGTTTCCATGTTTGCGGTGTAGCCAGTTATAGCGTTTAAAATGTCTGCAGATAGTTTGACGGAACTCATGTTTATTCCTTAAAAATTACCCGAGCACGTTCAGTACTCGGGTAGAGTGCAACTTATATTTTACCGACTAGGTCTAAGGATGGGGCTAGAGTAGCCTCGCCTTCTTTCCATTTTGCAGGACAAACTTCATCAGGATGTGCGGCAACATATTGTGCGGCCTTTAGCTTTCTCATCAGGTCATCAGCGTCTCGTCCGATACCTTCAGCTGTAATTTCCATAGCCTGAATAATTCCGCCGGGATCAACAATAAAGGTACCTCGATCTGACCGACCTTCATTTTCTCTTAGCACTTCAAAGTTTCTTGAAATTTCAAAAGTATTGTCACTGATCATTGGATACTTGATTTTGGCGATAGTGTCCGAGGCATCGTGCCACGCTTTGTGACAGAAATGACTGTCTGTTGAAACTGAATAAATTTCTACGCCTCGAGATTGGAACTCTTCGTAGTAATCAGCTACGTCACCTAGTTCTGTGGGACAAACGAAGGTGAAATCGGCTGGATAAAAGAAAAATATCGACCACTTACCTTTTAGGTCAGCACTATCTACAGTAATAAACTGTCCATCTTTAAAAGCGTCAGCTTTAAAGGGTTTTATTTGGGTGTTAATTAACGCCATAACGGAGTCCTTTAATATTGAAAGTTATTTCTTGGGTGGCTTATGTGTGCGTAATTACAAACACAGGCGCACAATACAAACATTTTATGTATTGATAAATACATAAATAATGATCATTATGTTTGATTAAAATGAACATAAATTAATTGATTTGGTCGCCAAATAATGATTTCACTCAAGCAATTACGCTACGCTCTGGAGGTGGAGAAAACTCTGCATTTTAAGCGCGCGGCAGACGCCTGTTTTGTGTCACCGTCTACGCTGAGTAATGCCCTTACTGAGATGGAAAAGCAATTAGGACTTCAGATATTTGAGCGAGATAATAAAAAAGTTCTGGTCACTGAGCTGGGAAGGCAGGTGCTAGAAAAAGCGCAGACCATCATGCTGCAAGTTGATAATATCCAACATTTATCAGAAACTCAGCAAGCTCCGTTGAGCCGGCCGATGTCTATCGGGATCATTCCTACAATTGCACCTTACCTTTTGCCTGTTGTCTTGCCGGCCATTAATCGTGAATATCCAGAACTACAATTGACGATTATTGAAGGGCAGTCTGAGGTATTGGCTGGGCAAGTTAAGCGTGGAGAAATAGATACCGCGATATTAGCATTGCCTTATGAACTGGAAGGGTTACTAACCTTTACTTTTTGGGAAGAAGACTTCTATTGGATCACTCACAAGGATCATAGTCTTGCCGGGAGAGATAAAATTTCTGCAGGTGAATTAGATCAAGCACAGCTAATGCTGTTACAAGATGGACATTGCTTAAAAGATCAAATTCTCGATACCTGCATGATATCTGGGAACTCTTATCATAGTGTTACCGCTTCAAGTTTAGAGACGTTGATTCAATTGGTGGCGGGGGAAATGGGCACTACATTGGTGCCGCAGATGGCATTGGCTACGTTGATGGCTTCCAGCAAGTCTCTGTGTAGTGTGCGCCTTAGTGAACCGGGGCCTCACCGAGAACTGACGATGATTATGCGGCCCACCTATACCGGTGTAAAAAATATCGAATTGCTAAAGGCGTTATTTAATCGGCAATTATCAACCCAGTTTGGCTAGTCTCAGCATTCAACGTTAGAGTCCAAAAACAATCTTTTCGCTTTTTAATAAACGCTCCATACCTAACACTAGAGCTATAGAAATAAGCAATGTCGACAGGCAGGAAACCGCGAGCTGAAGCAGCGGGATTTCTTTACCCTTCATTGCGTCGATCAGAGCTTGTAATTGTCCGGTGACTGGCGCCCAGCGCAACTCATCTGTCGCGAAGTCAAAAGTGACAGCGTAGGACAGGATCATTGGTATGAACATAACAAAGGTGATGTACGTCTGAGCTTCTTTAAAACTTTTCGCCATAAAGGACACAAACAGCTGCATGCTGGCTGCTAAAACAGCAACAAAGGCACCGGCTATGAGTGCGGCCACCATGAAGTTAATGTTGATATCCACGTTAAAGCCTAATTCTTGCCAAGGCACCATGGGATAAACAAATTTTGACACTATTAGTACTAACGCCAGTCCTAACATGCCGAAAACACTAACCGCACATACTTTTGAAAGAACCAGTTGGCGTAGACTAATAGGATGGCTGAGCAGAAGGGCCAGGGAGTTCCGCTCTCGCTCTCCCGCGCTGGTATCAATAGCAAGGTTCATCCCAGAGACAAAGACTGATAACAACATAACCAAAATAATCATCGCTATCAGTTGGCCGCCTTTAGATTCAGTGGTGGCTTGATCTTGCATCTTCACGTTCAGTGAGTTCATTATTTTGGGGTTAATGCCTCGGGCGATGAGACGTAAACTAGCCATCTCCGCACTATACCTTTGCAGGGTCCTCTCCGTTCTGCGGATAGCACTTTGCAGGTTTTCTTCTGACCCGTCAGCAATCAAGATAACCTCTGCAGGCTCTGCGCGACGCATCTGCTCAGCATAGCTAGCGCCGATGGTTAGCTCAATAGCTTTAGTTTCTGCCTTATCACTGCTATGCCTAATACCCTGGTTGTCCAAATAGGCCACAAGGTCGGCCGCCGCAGAGGAGTTGTTAATAGTAATTTTAAAATCTTCGGGACTTGTTAGTTTGTCGATGACTAACATCATCATAACCGCCATAAATATGGGCACAAAAATCGCGTAGTAAAGACCAGCCATGACTGATCTCTTATCTCTTATGGCATCGATTAATTCTTTGCGTAGCAAGCTTAAAAAACGACTATTCATGCGGCTATCCCCTCATCTGTTCCAATCAGGGTAATAAATGCTTCTTCTAGGGAACTTTGGTTAGTTTGCTCACAAAGTTGCTGTGGGCTGCCTATCGCGACGACCCTGCCCTCAGTCATTACCACCACACGATCACACAGAGAGGCCACTTCTTGCATTACATGGCTGGAGAATAGGATGCAATGCCCCTCAGCTTTAAGTTTGCGGAGCATGTCTCTGAGTATCCGAGTGCTCATTACATCAAGCCCGCGAGTCGGTTCATCGAGGACGATATTTTTCGGTTGGTGAACAATCGCTTGGGCCAATGCTGTCTTCATCCTTTGGCCTTGGGAAAAACCCTTACATCGCCGATCAGCGATATCGGCAAGTTGTAGGTCATCGATAACTCGGTTTGTCGCTTTCAGGGCTGCAATTCTGGATAAACCGCTTAGCTCGGCAAAGTAACGGATATATTCTCGAGGAGTCAGTCGCTCGTAAATACCGAACGGGTCTGGGAATAGCCCTAATTGTTGCTTGGCTCCAACAGGATTGATAGCAACGTCGATGTTGTTAATTGTGGCGATTCCTTGGTCCGCTTTTAGAAGTCCAAAAATAGTCCGCAGGCAAGTGGTTTTCCCTGCACCATTGGGGCCTAAAAGTCCGGTTATCTGCCCATCTTCTGCATTGAAGCTTAAGTTGTCGAGGGCCTGTACATCACCGATTTTTTTTGACAGGTTAGATACCGAGATCATAATTGTTCCTCAGAGTTTGTCCGCAGTGGTGGCTCAGTGGGTGACGTGAGTATGTCTACACCATTGGCATTTAGATAAAAGCCTCTTGGTCGGTCTTCTTTAAGGCAGTCGCCATCTAATTCCGCGGTAGAGCCCTCATTGACTAACTGAGCAACTAAGCGATTGGCACAAGACTGCATGGCCACGCCATGAGCCGCGTGGGGCGCAATGAAGTGCTTGGCATTTTTCATATCGGCCATCGCAAGCGTTGCCCAATCAGGAGGCGTTGCCGGGTCCAGTTCACCCGACAGTAGCAGGGTCGGAATATTATTAGAAATAGGTGCAGAAAAGGTGTTGTCGACCTTATTGCTAGGCCAAACAGAGCACACCTTAGAGAGCTCGGAGAACATCGTTCTGCCTATATAGGACGTCTTAAGCTCTGCTCTTAAATCTGTAGAAAGCCGATGTATGTCTTCACTGCAGACGACTGAGGCATGCATTCCCATGGCTATATCGATCCCCTCCATAGTCAAAGAATAGAGTCCTAAGACAGCTTGGTAATTTTTTTCGCCCGCCTGATGTATGGCGTAAGGTAGTAGCACCCTTGTGGTGGGTGAGTACAGGGCGAGACGAATAACGCTAAGAAGTTTATCGTGGGTTAGCAAAAACTCTGTTGGC
>Ga0209035_10000690_pt1 | contig 13307 bp, 9 predicted proteins | sample MarorgKNORR_S2LV_6_FD_188220 | JGI IMG/M metagenome (GOLD analysis project Ga0209035, IMG submission 188220) | Marine microbial communities from the Southern Atlantic Ocean, analyzing organic carbon cycling - AAIW_A/KNORR_S2/LV (SPAdes) (version 2) | ecosystem: Environmental > Aquatic > Marine >...
ACCTTGAATTTAGTTATTGCAGCATTAATTGGCGTAAGCATGGGTAAAAAATGGCTAAAATCTATGAAATCTGAATCAATTCGAAAAGGAATAAGGGTTGGGATAATTATCAGTGGTTTCTTCTATTTGTTTGAGGCATTAACTTAAAATATAAAATATTAAGATAGGAAAATACGACATTTGGCTAATTAAAATATAAAAATGAACCTTGCTGTAGTTAAATAAATACTTGTTTTGACGAATTATAATACACTAAATAGACATAGTAACTATATATAGACAACTCCAGAAATACACGAAGGGCGCACTATGACGATGTCACAGAACGAATTGCAAAAGAACAACTTTCCAAAAGTTAGAGCATTTGCAACCAAAGAAAGTATGCATTATGAGATTGCATTCTGGATGTGTTTCGTCGCTTTTATTTTATTAGGAGTCTATGTTAAAGTTACAATGGCTTTAGAATTGCATTGGATTTTTGTAATATATAGTGTTTCACTAGCTACCTTAATCGTCGGAAGATATGTGTTTTTCATGTTGTATGCTCCGACCTTGATAAAAAAAGGAAAGTATAATCCCGAAGTAAATGCAATCATAACTTCTTGGAATGAATCTAAAAAAGTTTATTTGACTGTAAAATCATTAGTAAAGGGCAAATACCCAAAAAATAAACTAAAGATAACTATAGTAGATGACGGAAGTACAGATGATACCAGTTACTGGCTTTCCAAAGCCAATACCGAATTTGGATGTAAAGTAATTACTTTAGAAAATAACGTTGGTAAAAGAAATGCAATACGTACAGCTCTAAAAGAATGTAAAAGTGAAATTGCAATATTAATTGACGCTGATGTTGAAGTGGCTAAAGATGGAATTTCTGAGATTGTAAGAGGTTTCAGTGATGACAAAATAGCAATTGTTTGTGGAAATACTGGAGTAGGAAATGCAGATTCTAACTTGCTTACCAGAATGCAAGAATTTTATTATTATTTGAGTTATGGATTATTCCGATCTGCTGAATCATACTTTAGAACTGTAGTTTGCTGTACTGGGTCTTTTTCGGCATACCGTACTGAAATATTGAAGAGTGTTGCCGATGAAAAATGGGTAAACCAAAGATTCCTTGGTAAAGTAAGGACATATGGTGATGATCGGAGTCTAACTCGACTAGTTTTAGCTAAAGGATATGACACCGTCTATCAACCATTTGCAAATGCATTAACTATTGTTCCAGACTCAATGAGCAGCTTCATTAACCAACAAAGCAGATGGAGAAAAGGATACTTGTTTGAAGCGATTATGGCATCTACTCATATGTGGAAAAGACCAATTGGTGCAGTAGTATTGTTTTATCTGAGTTTACTAATGTTAGTAATGGGGCCTTTAGTTATGATTTATTTCTTAGTATTATCTACCTTGTTAGTAGGAACTATGCCAACAGGATATGTGACTGCCATACTTCTCATATCAATATTACACCAAGTTTTCTTTGCGATTTTTAGAGAAGCAAATGTAATTAAAATTGGAGCATTTGCAGTTCTTCCTGCCGTACCATTCTGGGTTTTCACCACTATAATTCTGATACCTTTAGCTATCCTTACTATCAGACAAAACAGTTGGAAGAGACAGCAAGCTAGTAAAACGGATTAGAAACGTTAAAGCTGAATATGGATAATCTATTAGAAAAAATTCTTTTAGAGTTTGAAAGACTAATTCAAGGTAAAGAGCAAAATGCAATAGTATTATCATTATTTATAATTATAATAAGCATTCAATATCTATATTTAGTTAAATCATATGTAGATCCTTACGAAAAAGCTAAAAAAGAACTAAAAGATAAAAAACTAAAGAATCCATTAGTCTCATTTCTTGTTTCTGTGAAAAATGAAGAAAGAGAAATCATTGACTGTATAGAATCGATGATTAACCAAACGTACAAAAATTATGAAATATTTATTGTAGATGATGCGAGTTCAGATAATACTCCGGACATATTAAGAAAAACATTTGGGGAAAATGAAAAGATTAATATTATTTATTTAGATAAAAATATAGGTAAGAAAAAAGCCTTGACTAAAGCTATGCAAAAAGCTACTGGAAGTATATTTGCATTCACAGACAGCGATTCTATTTGGAAAAATGACTCAATTGAAAAGATTGTTACCATATTTGAAAATAACCAAAATATAGGTGCTGTAAGCGGACATTGTAATGCTAAAAATGCAAAGCAGAATATTTGGACAAGGATTCAAGACCAATTGTATGAAAAACAATACAGATGGCGAAAGGGCTTTGAATCCAATTATGGAGCTGTATCATGCGTTTCAGGACCTCTAGCTTGCTATAGGCGAGAAGCAATTTACAATTACATACCTAAATGGGAAAATGACGAATTCTTAGGGAAAGAATTTCGGTTTGCAACGGATAGAATTATGACGGGATTTGCTCTATGTGGTAAGGACATTGGGACTAATATAAAAGAAAAATACTCTGAATCACCATTCATAAAAGATGAAAAATATGAAATACGAAATTGGGATGTTGTATATTCTAACTCTGCCAAAGCCTGGACTGTTGTCCCTGATAAGTTAAGTACAATAATATCCCAAAAAATACGTTGGAATAAGAGTTTTATACGAAACCTTTTTTTCACAGGTAAATACTATTGGAAGAGGTCTTTACCAACTACAATTTACTATTATTTACATGTACTATTTGTGTTCTTGTATCCTATTTTATTCACGGTAGCCATTATTCAATTGGTTCTAAATGATTATTTATTATTACTCGGTTTTTTTTTGGTTGGATACTTAGTAATTAGTACACTAACAAATATGTTTATTAACGCCAAAAATAAAAATATATTAGATTCACCGGTGAGTATAATTCTTTACCACCTATTATTCCAATGGCTTATATTCTATTCTATAATTACTATCAATAGAAGGGATTGGAAACGAGAAATATCAAAAGGGAGACATAATGAATAAAGAAAAAAGACTGGCAGAGATAAACAAAGCCAAGAGCTTTTGGTTAGGCCCATGGATAATATGGCTAAATATTCAAAAACATAAATTCCTGATATCTAACTTTATTCAACGCGATTTACGTCTAAAATATCGTAATTCAGTTCTGGGTTACTTTTGGAGTTTACTTGAACCGTTAATGTTGTCTGGCGTTTATTTTATATTATTTGTAATAATAAAAGGAAGTCCCGAACCAAATTATCCACTTTGGGTTATAATTGGAGTGATAATTTGGGGACATTTTTCACAAAGCCTAAATGGATCTATTGGTTCGTTAACTCAAAACTCAGGACTTATCAAACAAGTTTATTTCCCAAGAGAAATATTTGCAATAGCAAAAGTAGGATCTAATTTGGTAATTGCATCTTTAGGATTACTTGTCTCAATTCCTCTTATCTATATTTTAGATATACAACCAAATCTAAACTTGTTAATGGTTCCTGTAGGATTAGTTATGGTCTCTATGCTTTCTCTTGGGGTCGGCTTATCTTTAGCTTGTTTGAATACCACAAATCGTGATATTGAACACTTTTTTAGATTTGTAACTAGGGCTGGATTCTTCTTATCTCCAGTTATGTGGACTATTGAGATGGTGCCCAAAAGTCTTGAGGGATACATAATGGCCAATCCAATGGTTGTTCCAATTACAATGGTTAGAAATGGAATTGATGGGAGAAGCCTCGGCATTGATTCAATCTTTATTGCATATTCAGGTATATTTTGTATTATTAGTTTTCTATTTGGATGTATGATATTCAAGCATTACGAAGCTAGGGCGGTAAAGAAATTATGAGTGAAACTGTAATAGAAGTGGATAATGTTTCAATTAAATTTCCAAAAACTAGAGTAACTTTAGGTACTGTTGAAAGCTCATTAATGAAATTAACACGGTTTGGAAAAACACAAGAAGACTTTTTTGTTGCACTAAATGGAATAAACCTAGAAGTTAATGAAGGCGAGATATTGGGAATCATTGGAAGAAACGGTTCAGGGAAAAGTACTCTCCTAAGAACAATATCTGGAATATACCGACCCGATAAAGGCAGTATAAAATCTAAGGGACAAGTGACCCTAATGGCTGGTTTAGGGATAGGATTTAATGTGAATTTGTCTGGAAGAGAAAATGTCTACTTATACGGAAGTATTTTAGGAAACTCTAATAAAATAATGAATGAGCTGATGGATTCCATAATTGATTTTTCAGAATTGAATGGATTTATTGATCAACCCCTAAGAACCTATTCTGCAGGAATGAGAGCAAGGCTTGGTTTTTCTATTGCATCTGCAGTTAATCCGGATATTTTGCTGATTGATGAGGTACTAAGTGTAGGAGATCAAGAATTTAGAGAAAAATCTATGGCCCGAATATTAGAAATTGTAAAAGGGTCTCGAACCGTTATTATTGTGTCACATAACTTTACGACTATGGAACAGATGTGTACCCGATTAGTAATGATTGAAAAAGGCGAAATAGTAGCCAATGGAAATCCAGCTGAAGTAATAGCTGAATATTCAAAAAAAGTAAAATGATATAATGAAATCATTGATGGGTGAGATAACTTTATGGCAATCGTCAATCTAGTTTATGTTGGAAATTTGTTCAGGACAACTAGAGGCCTTGAGATAATCAACAGTTTCATAAAGTTATTATCTGTAAATGATAATTTCAAATTAACAATATATCAAAAACCTCTATCTAAAAAAGCCTTTTTAGCAAGGATAACAACATTTTTCATAAAAAGTATAGCTCTTTTAAAAATTAGAAATCTTGAAAATGTTAAAATTGAAAAATGCAGTTCAGATAATGACTATTTATCCAAAATAAGAAATTGTGATATTGGAATTTCTTTAGGAAATTCTGAACTAGATTCAAAACATTATACCCGAACAAATGAATATATTACTCAAAAGTTATCGGTCTTGAGTTCCATCGGACAATTACAGAGTAAGAATTATAATGTGGATAAGATAAACAACACATTAGGAATTCAAATTAAAAATAATTATTCAATTACTGATTTTGAATCGCCTTATTCATTTGAAAATATTTTATTTAATATGAATGGAAAAGATATAGTTGAAGAGAAAAAAGGCAGTTCTATTAAGATAAATTGTGTCTTTGGTGATAAATTTGAAACTTTATTTAACGATCAAAAAATTGATGATTTATATGATGCGAACTATAGTTTTAAACTAAAAAGTTCTAAATCTTCAAATACAAGTATAATGAATGCTCATAAAAATATAGATAAAAAAATTAAATATATTATCCATAAAATTAAACTATATAAAAATGTAATTTATTGTTTAAAAATAAAACATGATGAAAAAGTAAGTATTAAAATTTTTGAAAATGGAGACTATCGAAATCCTATTTGTCGCAGTACATTAACAACAAAAGATATTGAACATATTTATTTTAAAGTTCCAAAAACACAACGTTATGAACTAGAAGTATTAACCTGGGGAAAGAGTGGAATCAATTATGATCTTTTTAATTATATTTCTCCCAATAATTTATGTAATGATGAAGTGTATGTAATTAATCTAAATTATCAAAAAGAAAGGTATTCTCAAACTGATTTCTTACTAAATAAAAATGGAATTGTATCAAAGAGATTTGAGGCTATTAATGGAAAAAATGAAGAATATAATTCTATCTGGAATGAATATACAGAAAAAGAACTGACTTATTTTGAAAAAAAATTGGGTCGAAAGGCTCTGTTGAGTAGGGGGGCTTTAGGATATCTGTTAAGTATGGAAAAACTATTTGCTGAAGCTATAGAAAATAAAAGTGAATACATCTGCATTATTGACGATGATATTATGACTAATAAGGAATATAAGATAGATGAATTAACTCGCTCATTGGTTAAGCTGTCAAATTTCAATATATTGAAAATGGGATCTTCACAATGGAATTGGGACGATATAAATATAAAAAAAGGTTATTACGAAGCAAATAGACTGTCTAACGGCTCTTTTTTCAATATATATCATAAAGATACATTTAAAGAAATATATAATTCAATCAAAAAATATGACAATCCATTCGATGGCCTACCTTTACAGAAATTCATTAATCGGAAATCTTATGTCTTATATCCAAATTATGCAAGTGCCTATTTGGATGACGTTAGTACTATTTCTAACAAAAAAAGAAGTGAAGACTATCTGAGATTCAAATGGAATAAAGAGGATTATTATACTGGAAATAATGCAGTTAATCTAATAAATAAAGATACAAAAAAATATGATAACCAAAAGTTACACTTTCTAATAGGTATTACTACTTTTAAAAGATACAAATATTTAGAAGATTGTATTGACTCTTTAATCGAGACTTTAGATGATAAATACCATTTTACTATCATTCTTTCAATAGGATATGAGGCTGAATTAAACAAATCATTCTATGATAACTTATTTTTAAAACTTAAAGAGATACCAAATCTCAATGTAGTATTCTATACTAATAAGTTGCACTATGTATATTATAACTCCAATATTATTTTAAAATATGCTGAAAATAATAATTTTGATTTTGGTTTCATAATTAATGACGATATTATCGTCAAAAAAAACTGGTTCCTAAAATATTATAATACTTCTAAAGAAACAAACTTTGATCACCTTTGTTACTGCATCAATAATAATGAAACGGTATATTTAGATAAATTAAAAACAAATGGAAATGTTTTAAAATCAAACGGAGTTTTATTAACATTCACTAAAAAAATAATAGAACAAATAGGCTTCTTTGACGAAGCAAACTTTAAGGTCCGAGGACAGGCCCATCATGATTGGAGTAAAAGGTGTTGTAGAATGAATTTTAATAATAGTAAAACGTTTTACGATATTTCAGATTCCAACAATTATGTCAAATTAAATGAGAAAGAATATGAATCTACTATTCTTTCGTATGATTCTTTAGACAAAATAATGAACTTTGTTGATACTTATGAATTAAACCGAAGAAATATAATTATTGAAGACTCTAAAAGAATATATATCGACTCTATCATTGATTTAAATCTTAATAAATTTGAGAAGGATAAAAGTTAATGAATCCCGAAGAATACCCTGAATTAGCCTATGTTAATCCAAATAATTTGATACGAGTCCTAAGATTAAATAATTTTAATTCAAATATTAAAGATGAGATGTTTTCACCAAATGGAGGGGCTCAAATTTTAGACGGAGACTGGGATCTTGATCTTAGTATTCCCTTTGAAAAATTAGATGTTTTTGAATCGATTTATAGCCATTTTATCAAAGAAAAATCTTGGGATAAAACAAGTTTGTATAGTCGAGTATCTGATGAAATTTTAGATAATAAGATTAAATGGGGTTGTAAAACGCCTGAAGAATATCTAAGTCGCTTAAATGAAAATATAGATTCTTTATACACTGACATCAAGAATAATGGATTTAAAACACAGAGTGAACTGGGTTCTTCAAAAACCTCTGATGAAGTTAGAGTTGCAATTGATAGAAATGGAGAAGTTATTTTTATGGATGGAAGGCACCGTCTAGCTATTGCAAAGATTTTAAAATTAGAGAAGATACCAGTTAAGATAATCCTAAGACATGCAAAATGGGTAGATTTCCAAAAAACAGTTTTTCAATATGCTAAAAGTGATTCAAGGGGGAAAATATACCAACTTATTGAACATCCTGATTTGGATTTTATTCCTGCGCACCATAAAGATGATCGATTTGATTTTCTAAAGAATTCCATAGTTGATTATGATTGTCAGAATAAAAATCTGATTGATATTGGAACTCATTGGGGACACATGTCTCATAAGTTTGAAGAGTTGGGTTTCAAATGTACTGCAATTGAAAAATTAGAATCAAATATTCATTATCTAAGGCATATTCGTAATGCTTGTGGTAAACATTTCGATATTTGGCAGGGTGATATCTTTGATTATCCTGACATTGAAAAAATGAATCTGATTCTGGCATTGAATATATTTCATCATTTTTGTAAAACAGAAGAGTTACATGAAAAATTTATTAAACTTCTAAATAGAATCGATGCTGAGATTATGCTGTTTCAAGCGCATCGCCATGATCCTCCAGGACAAATGGAAGGTGCATTTCGAAATTATACTGAAATCGAATTTGTGAAATTTATTTCAAAACACACTGGATTGAATATGTGGGAAAAATTGGGCGTTGCTGCTGATAAAAGACCTATGTACAAACTTTGGAAATCATAAATAATTACATACTAAAATTAAATTTGCGACCAGTTCTTAAATTCTTCAATTTCATCCGAATTCATAGGAGTTATGAAACTTAAAACTCTTTCTCTTATTGTCTCTCTCCATTCGTGAGGGCAAAGCTCAAAGGATTTTTCATAAAATTTTATCGGCCAATCCGTTTTTATTCGAGAAAGTCCTTCTAATCGTTCTGAAATGAATGAGGGTAAATTATCTAGTTTAGAAACTGCATAACTGTGTACATGTCCAAAATATAAAGGGCGATTAGTCAAGGCATCATGTATCATTGTAGTATCATAAGCTTTCCAATTCGGAATATATGTTGGATCAACAACTGCTCTAATTAAATCTCTTCTAAGGCATTTTGTGCAAGAACGGCATGCATTGCCTTCCTTCTTCATGCAAGAAACTACTTCATTAGATCTAACTAAGTCCATGCTAAGTGCCATTGCTTGAAATCCAGAAGTTCCAATAATAGGAGAGAATAGTGGAATACCTATAGATTCGAAAGTGCTTTGCCAAAAGTTACCGCTAGGGCCATGGAATTTTCTTGCATAAAGCCGATCCCAAAAAGAATCGCCATTAGACAGCATTGAAGAACCTGCGTTTGTACCTGTAAAAATTATGCCAAAATCCATGTCTGTTGCTAGAAGTAGAGATGTGAGTGTAGAACACGGCCACGTATGCCACCCTCCTGGCTTCGAAACATATCGTTGGTTAGAAGTTATGAGTTTACCTTTTTCAGAACCTAATGCCTTCACTATTGCATTCGTATCACTAGGAACTAATTCTTTGGTTGGTGTACTTACTGATTTAGAAAAGTTGAAATATTTATTCCAAAAAGTTTTCTTTTGTTTTTTTATTTTTTTGTCACGAAGATGTGCTTCGTGTACAATAAATGCCTCTGGAAACATTGCTCTTACTGATGAAGAATCAATTCCTCCACCTAAAGAAAGGGCCATTTTTGAGCCTGAAAAAATTGAGAGGGTATCATCAATATTAACAAATTTAAATTGTTTTTTAAAATTTTGATTTGAAAAAGCTTCCTTTAATCTAGAGGAAACTGGCATTGGAAATTCAACTTGTTTACCGATAAATGGGTAAAAAATTAAAAGACATATCAAACCCAGAATATCGGGGTGGATGTTCTTAACTTCATAATCAAAACTTATGTCTTCGCCAGTGTATTCTATTTGAGAGCCAGCCCCTTCTTGTCTATTGCCAATATATGAATCATCCTTCTCAAAATTTGCCCGAAGATAACTGTGCTTATTTTTTGTCCAAAACTCAAATTTCATTTTAAGCCTCCGGCATTAACACAGCAAAGTGTTTTCCGTCTTCATTATCTTCGTGAATTGTAGCCTTTCTACCTGTTTTCATTTCAATTTTACTCAATAGGACTAATTCATCTTTTCTATCTACATCATCGATAATGATAGGGACATTCGAACGAAAAAAGTCTAAATGTTTGTAAAAACCACTACGCCCAATCGTTCCAGGAGGGCCATCCACTAGAATTAAATCATAATCTTTAGGTAATTCTTTCTTAATAATATCTAGATTATACCAGCCAGTATCATTAGGGAAATTATCATCGAAGTTGTCAATGATATCGGCATAGATGTAGTTACTATTATGAATATTAAGAAAATGGGGGTCGTGCTCTATTGAATACATTTCAAAAAATTTAGCCAGTTCGCCAGTGCCCCATCCACTGCCAGTCTCAATTATGCGACTTCCTGGTTCCAATAACTCATTTATGAAATCAAATAATGATTTAGAAATTGACCAACCTCCAAAATCACCCTCTGGCCTGAAAATTATACCTCTCGGCCTTTCAGGATCGAGTACAAAAGGTTCCCATAATTTATCTAATCCTAACCTTTTCAAGGAATTTTCAATTACAACTTGTGTATTGATATCTTGCTTTTCGACATCTACTACAGATGTGTTTTCCCCGTGTAATCTATACTCATAAAGGACTGAATCTATATGTTTGAATTCGGTAATTTCACTTAATTTTAAAAAGAAATCAAAGTCGACTGCATTCGCTAATTCTCCATCAAAACCGGAAGTTCGTCTCCAATCTCTCTTTCTAAACATTCGGAAATGATGGACAATCATACCGCACAGTAACCTTTCACGTGTGAAGGTTTTGTGATTCCAGCCATCGCGTTGGAAATCTCCTTTTTTATCAATTATTTCATAATTTCCATAAACACATCCTATATTAGAATCTTTAAAATAAGGTAATAATTTTTCAACGGCCCTCGGCTTTAATCTATCATCTGAATCTAATTGTCCAATCAAGTAGCCTCGGCAAAGACTTATTGCTTTATTCGAAGCCGCACTTATTCCTTGATTATTTTGAGTGATCCAAGTTACTCTTTTATTCGACGAATATGTATCTTCTAAAATTTTAGCCGTATTATCTGTTGAACCATCATCTACAATGACTACTTCTAAATCTTTAAATGTTTGATTAAGAGCACTATCTACAGCTTCTTTGATGTACTTCTCTGCATTATAAGCTGGAATGTATATTGAAACTTTAGGGACTGAATACCATTCTCTTGGCGATTGCTTACGATAATGAGCTGCGGGGCATTTATCAACTAATAAATCATGAGTTATCGATTTTCCACCCTCACGGTCTACTGAACTTTCACCGCCCTCAGGTTCTTGATGAAGTGCAGTAGCTCCTTTAACTGGGATAAAATAAAAACCATTATTGTAAATGCGATAACCCATTTCTATGTCTTCACCTCCCCAATTATTGAAATCTTCATCAAAATATTTTGCAGTTACTAGGAGCGATTTAGAAAAAGCTACATTACCTCCGCAAAATGCTCTAAAAGGATAATCTAACTCTTTTAGTAAATTTGTCTTGTTATATATCTCTTCACGCCAATCCCTAGTTGGTCCTCTAGAATTTTTTTTTGTTATTATTGGATTGTTAGTTACTATGTCTGGAAGATTCAATGCAACATTGATATCTTTTCTAATTGCGTCTGCAGATACATCATCTGTGCAAACAAATCTTCTATATCCTATTAGAACTGCTTTAGTGGTAATATGCAAATATTGCATGTAAGATTCCACTAATTCTGGTATTGGTAACATGTCGCAATCTAAAATGATAATACAATCATATTTGGCAGCTTTAATTCCTAAATTTCTAACCTTTGAAAGTCTATACCCTTTATCTTCCTGTTTAACATGCTTAATATCCATAAAATTTGAATATTCCGGAATTAACTCTTCAACCTTATCTGAACTGCCATCATCTGCAACTATTGTTTCGATTAATTCTGAAGGGTATGTTTGATTAATAATTCCGGAAAGAGTTTTAGCCAAAATATCTTTTCTGTTATAAACAGGCACAACTATCGAAACGCCAAGAGAATATTTTTTATTACTCTTTACAAATCCTTTTTTTAGTTCTTCAATAAAAGTATAATCATTTCCTTTACCTTGAATTGGAGAGATTATCATGCCTTGAGGAAGTTGACCCGGAATTTGTTTAGGTTGTGTTTCTAGTGTTTTCAAATACTTTTTTTTCCGATCTACAGTAAATTGGCGATTGATAAAGCTTTTAATCCTATCTAACACCATTTCCTCCAAAATAAGTCAGTTGTTAAAAAACTAAAGGCAACCATGACATACTCTCCTAACTGATGTGTATTTTAAATGATTGGGAACCGGTCTATCCTTAAATGACTAAGTGCACACAAACTATATATGCTATATTTCTAAAATGTAATTATGGACACTAAATATATTGTAGTTTTACTTTTGGTTGCAGGGCTTGTTGGTGGAGTTTCTAATAATTATATTGGAGACTATTACTCCAATTCATCTGATGACGAAAAAAATAATGAAGGTACAGAACAAGTAGAAGTTGGAACTCAAGCTCCTGACTTTACAATCACCAATGTAGATGGAAATGATTTTAATCTTTCTGATTTTGAAGGTGAAAAAGTTATCATTCTAGAATTTATGAATACGGGATGTGGAACTTGTCATAACTTCGAGAAAAATATCCTTAAGAGTTATTACAATAATACAACTATGCCATCAGATGTGGAAATTATTTCAGTAACTCAAGGTAATGAAGATCGTGATAAAGTTGCAGACAGAGCCCAAGGTAATTGGATTTATGCAATTGGCAGTGATGAAATGACTACTGCTTTTGAAGCTGAAAGAAGTCCAACTGTTGTTATAATTGATAAAGAAGGATTTATTTCATTTTCTAAACAAGGGACTATGTCTGAAGAAGATTTAGAAAAAGAAGTTAACTCTGCATTAGCTTAGAACTTTCTGGAAAAAAACAGGCGCATCCTAAGTAAAAACTGTAGCGATGAATCTTAAGTAAATGGCCTTTAATCTATGCTAAGATAATCAAATGAAGAAAGAAGAAGAAATTTTACTTGAAGATGTACATGCTAAAATCTTATCTTATCTCGATAATCCTCAAATCAAACCTATTGAAACTGTCGAAAATATAAGAAAAGATTTAAACATAACGCTAGGCTCAAGCTCAGATTTTAATCATATTCGAACTTCAGTAGACAAATATTTACAATATTCAACTAAAACCAGTAGTTCTAACTTCTTTAATCAATTATATGGTGGTTTTTCGATAACTGGACACATTGGAGAAATGCTTAGTTCCATTACAAACAACTCAATGTATACATACGAAATGAGTCCTGTATCAACTCTTATGGAAATTGAACTAGTCAAGAAAATGAGTTCACTTGTAGGATATGAAAATGGTGGCGGTATTTTTGTCCCTGGGGGAAGTAATGGTAACTTATTGGCAATGCTTGCTGCACGTCAAAAAAAAGCTCCGGAAACATTGAAAAAAGGACTATTCCAAACTCCAGAACTTACTCTATTTGTATCTAAAGATAGCCATTATTCTATGATAAAATCAGCGATTCAATTAGGGATTGGAATGGACAATGTCATGAAAGTTGATACAGATGAAGAGGGGAAAATGTTAGTATCTGATTTAGAAAAATTGATTAAGAAATCAATTGGAAAA